>JACCDX011744850.1_pt1 | contig 27152 bp, 42 predicted proteins | sample 7449681 | NCBI WGS metagenome assembly JACCDX01 (sample SAMN15323450, study PRJNA562643) | freshwater metagenome | isolation source: river surface water | place: USA:Blue River Watershed | collected 2017-08-18
ATTGTTATGCCGAATCACTCCGAAGTGTAACCCGGAACGGCCTGAGTCAACCAAGCCTCATAAAGAGGGAGGGCAGTTTTCGCATCTTTGATCTTTAGATTCATCAACTTCTTGACCTGAGAGAGAGCGGAAGGGCCGCGTGACTTCATTCCGATAGCCTCCATCTTAAGCCGATGCTTCAGAACAATAAGACCGTAGTTGCGAATTCCCTCAGGGGTGTTGATCATCATTCGGCCTCCCAGCAGTCAGATTCATTCCGACCGTACCAACTATTAACCCGTTGACGCCCGCCCGCAAGGTAATCCGGCAAGATTTTTCGGGCAATAGTTTTACGAAATTTATTGCCCGAAGGGTTACATAAGAGAAGAGGTGCCCACACCTTTCGATGTAAGCACCTGCACACACAGACGAGAGTTACTCTATCAGCCGCCGTTCATTTCGCGCAACTCTTGCAGAGAGAATGTCATCGAATCAAGGAAGGCTGTAAAGGCATCTTGCGCCCTGTAAAACTCACCACGCTCGGAGGAATCCTCGTGAAAGAGAGGAGCAAAAATCGCGTCAATACGCAGAGATAGCTCCGTACCATCCGACTCATGCCAGTTGGAGATACCATGAAGCCGTTCGATTGCAGCCTCGATGTTATCGAGAATATTATCCTCCGTAGAAGGATGAATGGAACCCCAAATCTCTCCCTCAATCTCCGCCTGCAAAGCGTGGAGATTGCTATAGACAGACTTCACAACTTCCGGGTCAATGATGCGAGGATGACGCGCCCTGTAGCGGCCAGTCAGGCCGGAGATATGATTGATCATTCCCCTGATCTGCTGGATATCAGAAGAAAGATTATCCCCATGATCATTCTGCCAGCTTTCCAGCTCACTCACCACGCGAGCCAACTCGTGAGAGGCTTGGTAAAACACGATGGTATTGACCATTTTGGACTCCGCTTGCTGCGGCTTCGTGCCGCTCACCATACATAACCCGTTGCGGAGGGAACGCAAGCCATTAGGCCAAAATAAATGATGTTATTTTATGTCGCATGGACTTGACGGATGAGGTCAATCGTGTTACACCCGCCGGGCAATAACCTGGAGGAAATTTATTGCCCGGGAGTTTTTGGCAATTTATTACCCGGGGGCTTATCCCCCTCCTCTCTCACAAAGTTAGAAAGAGAAGAACCCCATCCCATAGCGGAGACTACAGCATCCTCTATTCCCTTCATGATTTCGGGGTTAGCTGCAACCCATTGCATAATCATAAAGAAACCAACTACCCAGATCATACTATCTATAAATCTTTTAGCTCTAATCATGTAAACCTCTCCGGAAGGTTAGTCTCAGAGAGGTTGGAGGCAACAAAATATATTATCAGCAGCTTTATTATCATCCTCGGGCAATAAAATGGTATGGGTTTCAAAATTATTGCCCGAAGAAATCTTATCCTATCACCTTGCGCGCTTGCATGAACGGGTTATAGGAATGGGGAGCGGGAAGCAACCCGCCCTAAACGGAGGCAACATGATCGAGCAAGTTACCCTTGACGGATGCCGTTACTACTGGTCCCCCACCTCCGCCGCTTGGTATGGCGCTCACGGCAAGCGGGGTTCCAACATTTACCCCGGCGACCATCGCACCGCCCCTACCGGTATCTGGTCCCATTTGTTTGACGCAGCTAAGGCGCAAGGTATCGCCCTCACTCGCACGGATCTCTTCCGCAAGCTCGCGGAGAATGAGGGCGAAAAGAACATGCGTAAGTGCAAGGGTCAGTCGGCCAAGAAGATCCGCACCATGAAGGGCGCACTCAAGTCTGTGATGATCTTCTAAGATCCATTAGATAGAGAAAAGAGGCGGGATCACTCTCGCCTCAAATCGCCGGGTAATAATTTAAATGGATTTATTACCCGGGGTTAGTTGCAGACGAATGATCTAGCCAGTGAAGGTGAGCCTCGGAGAGTAACCAATCTCCATGATCCAAGGTAATGGCCGCAATCTCCTCGGCAGTTAAGAATCTATTATCCGGCCTCCAATAACCTTGTACCACTTCCACACGCGCATGTGATATACCCACGACTTCTTTAAAGTAATGGGTTACAGCAAAGGAATCCTTTTCCTTTACATAAAGGTTAATAGCATAATCCGGTTCCATAAAATCCTCCCCAGGATATTATACCGGATGACGAACCTAATCTTCCGTCACCCGTTTTCGGCAAGCCCCCTTGGAGAGAAGCTTCTTCCGATCTTCAAAGGTCCGCGCCTTGCAGTTTTGGATCATATCCAGCACCAACAGGTTACGGGATTCCAGCACCAAATCTCCACGCTTGAGCGCGCTCTTGCGCTTCTCCCAACGACGCTGGGCTCGGGTCTTGCTAGCCATAGGACACCTCCACACTTCTTATAACCGGAGATTACCAGATCGTCAAGGTAAAAGGCCAAATAAATCGCCGGGCAATAAAATTACATATGCGCGTGAGCTTATTGCCCAGGGAATTATTACCCGGGGGTCCGCCCCGAAGGGCGGGGAGCCGAAGCCCCTTCGGGTCAGGCGAGGCCGTCAAAGTCAGCGATCGCCTTCTGAATGGCAGGCCACGCCTTCTCCAGCACGGACACCACCTTGGGGAAGGCAGCAGCGTCAACCCTGGCAGGCTTCGCGCCCTTGCCGTCAGTCAGGCGGAAGGAGAGCGTACCCTCATCATTCGCGATCGTGCGGTGGAACACTTCCACGGCAGACTGCGAACCATCCCGCTCGGGGATCCCCTCATCCGCAACCTTGCGGAACTCCGCGAGCAAGCCCACAAACTCAGAGGCGCGAACGTATTGCAGACCCGAACCCTTGCCACGGTTGGTGGTGAAGGCAACGTAAACCTCGCCGTCATCACCCTGGACGATGGAAAGAGTCTCGCGCAGAACGGTAACCGGATCCTCGGCGCGCTCGGTGTTGAAGATCGAGAGGGACGAGTTATTGTTCTTGGCCATAGGGAACCTCCATTCGGTTGTTGCTTCGGGGCACCGCGCCCTTCCGACACCTACATAGTAACCGATCCACGCCAGCGCGCAAGCCCGTGAGCCAAATAAAATGGCCGGAAACGCGAAATAAATGTTGTCACGATTTATCATCAGACCTTGACAACGGAAGTGTAACGTGTTATGGAACTCCCTCGGGCAATAACTTGGAAGATATTATTGCAACCATCATATGCACGCACGGGCAATAAATGGTTACCAAATTATTACCCGGAAGATTATTCCCCGGGCGGGTGCCCGCCTTACCCTTTCGGATAAGGCGAGCGGGGAGCAGCTCACTCGCCGTCCATTCCGGCGATAGCCTCTTGGATAGCGGGGAGAGCCTTCTCCAACACCGCCACCACCTTGGCGAAGTCGGCAGCTTCAACCTTCGCGGGCTTGGAACCCTTACCATCCGACAGACGGAACGACAGGGTTCCATCCTCGTTGCTGATGGTACGACGGAACACCTCGATAGCGGAGGTGTTGCCCTCGCGCTCGGGGATCCCCTCGTCGGCAACCTTGCGGAACTCCGCGAGGAGCGTAGGGAACTCACCGACCCGAACGTACTGGAGGCCCGACCCCTTACCACGGTTGGTGGTGAAGGCCACCATAACCTCGCCCTCGTCATTCTGCACGACGGAAAGCGTCTCGCGGATAACGGTAACCGGATCCTCCGCCTTGGCGGTGTTGAAGATCGAAAGGGAGGGGTTGCTGTTCTTGGCCATGTTTCACCTCGGATGCGGGGTTGGTTGATCTCCCCGACACCTTTCTAATAACCGATCCCGGCTAAACCGCAAGGCGTTGGGCCAAAAAAAATAGCCCCCCAGCCAAAATAAAAGTTGTCACAATCTGTCACCAGGACTTGACAGACCGTTATTATCGTGTTAGCATCCCTGCCGCCCGGGTAATAATCTGATTCAACTTATTGCCCGAAAGTATTTCGGGTTTTCTTTCACCGGAGGCTTGCGGTAGTTTTAGGATCGGTTATACTAAAGGCAGAGCGGCGATGATGCCGCCAAGGGAGGAACGATGAGCGATTTTCCGGCAAATAAAGAGAACTTTGATGTGGCGCTCAAAGGCTTGCTGCTTGCATTTGTCAACGCCGGGGGAGATCCAAATATTGCGGCAGAATCCCTAGGGGAAATGCTTTTGGAACTTTCCGATGCTTTTCAGACTTTCCAGGAACCCATCATGTTTTATGTTGGAACTCCCGCAGAGGCTTGAGTCTCCGGGTAATAATTCCGCCCAATTTATTGCCCGAAGGGCCCCTCCTCAGAAGAGGAAGAGGCCGATGGTAATCAGATAACAGATCACCGCCGAAAGGGAGAAGGCCCAAAAATCAGAACGGTATTCCGAACCGTAGTTATGTGATAGCCATTCGCCCATCATGATCGTTGCCGAAGTCCAACCGAGAACCAACATTTTTATCTCCTGGGGTTGTTATAGGGTAACACGGTAGGCAGAAGGTGTCAAACCCTCCAAACCTCTCTTTCGATTTTTTGGATCGCACCGGTCAAAACTTGCTTTTGCTCCTCGTAGATTTGGATTTCAGGAAGGAAGGAGCGTTCCTCTTTTAGCATAAGGTAAGCCATATCGGTCCCCTGCAAGGTCATAAACGAAACTCCATCCGATGTGATTTTGCGCGCAAGTTCATAGATCCCCATTCGGAGATTTTCGATTTCATCCCGCGCCGACTGCATAGCGTAAAAAATGCTTTCCGGTTCCATTCCGCCCTCCCTTGTCTGCCTTTATAGTAACACGTTGGCTTAGGAAGTCAACCCTACAATGAAAGATTTTTATTCGGGCAATAACTTTTCTTACATCCATGAAACTATTACCCGGGAGGATCCGCCGGAACGGATCCCCCTTACCTCAGGCTGTTAGGGAACGGAAGCGGGGAAGATTCTTCTTGAGAATCCCTTCCACCGGAGCCAACTTATTGAGACTGAAAAACTTCTCTTCCCCATTCCGAACCTTACCCGGAATCTCGGCAACCTGACCCTGCAACAATCCCGCAAGATCATCGATTCCAAAGCTCAAGGTTCCTTCCTCAGGATTCATGCAAAAGTAAACACGAGCACTCTCACCGGAACCGGAAAGACAAACGCTCTTGCGGAAGGACTTGATAGAATCATGAGCCATGGTTCACCTCGATTCGGGGTGGGTTCATCTCCCCGACACCTTCTTAATAACCTGCCCCGCCTAAAACCGCAACCCTTTCGGGAAAGATTTCTCAGATATTGTAGTGAGATTCCGGGTAATAAGTTTTTATAATCTTATTACCCGAAGGGCCGAAGCCCCGGATGATCGTCCCCTATTATGGAATGATCTGATCTGCCAGCAAATTAAGTTCATCGGCTGTCTCAGTATAGATTGCGAGCAAGGTACCGCCCGCATCTGCTTCACGATCCGCGTCGGCATCTTGATCCCCAGGAATAGATAGGATCCAATCCCGAACGGCATTCAGAATGGAATTATGCGTTACAGCGCGATCCCCTCCGCCGAGAATGGCGCAGAGAGCGGCATCCACATCGATCGCAATACGCTCCAACTCATCGAGCCGTTGATTTCCAGATAATCCGAAAAGACGATGGTTGACCAAGCCAGTCAAGGTATCCGAAAGACGATCAAGATCATCCGGAGAGTAGGTGTCAATGACGGCTTCCATGTTAACCTCCGCACGCCGGGGTTCATTCCCCACACTCATCCTATAACCGATCCTAGCCGTACCGCAAGCCGGGGAGGGAAAATAAATGGTGTTTTATTTTGGCATAGGATATTGACAAGTCACCCACACCGGGTTAGGACCGGGTAATAAGTTGTTTATATTATTACCCGAACAAATAGTTATAGGGTAGACTTGCGCCTTAGCGTGAGCGTGTTACTATACCTGTACGGAGGTTGAGATGTCGGATGCAGAGATCTTGTTCGTCGGATTTCCCGCTTTGATCTACATTCTGGTGATCGGAGATTTGTTTGCTCACAAGTATGGGACAGATATGCAAGTGAACTTCTTTGCTTCCGTATTCGGTATCGGCTTTGCTTACCTCGGAATGATCGGGTTCATTCAGGCCCTTTACGGCTGAACCCTTTCCGGGTAATAATTTAGATGGTTTTATTACCCAGAGGGTTGGGAGCCGAAGCCCCCTCTTCTTCCCTCACACCGATGGAAGCCACTCGTAAAAGCGGTTCATCCAAGCGGGCATATCCTCGCTCCTGGCCTTCCAGATGGCACGTATATCATCGTCCGAAAGGAAAGCTGAAAGGATAGAAACCTGATCCATCATCCAGTCGCTGAGGAAAAAGTATCCGCAGCCCCTTTCCTCCTGGATGCGCCGGAAATCATCGTCGGGAAGGTTGGCCCAGATACCATCCCCATCATCCCGCACGAGAAAACAGGAACAGTTGGGATGCCGAATGTCATCCGGCATGTTCGGCCAAATGACCTCTTCTCCCTCCACCTTCACCAGCGTATCGCCATTTTGCCAAATGTTGCCGAACTGGTTGTTGTCGAAGATCATGCTGACGAATGTGCGCGACATGTTACCTCCACCGGGAACCATTCCCGACACACTACATATAACCGATGCACGGAAACACGCAAGAGAATAGGGAAAGAATATTTCCGGGTAATAATTCCATTTAATTTATTACCCGGGCGGTGGCCCGTTGTTCCTTTCGGTTCAACGGGCGTGCGTGCGTCATTCTTCCACGGGAATATCATCGGGAAGTTTATAAACGTCCTTCAGGCTTTGGATCGCCTCACGAACTTCCTTCCAGCCAAGGCAGGAAAGGGAGTCGATGATATCCTCGTTATCTTCGCCTGACCACAAGCAAACATCATACACTTCCCCATTGCACCATGCGTTGTACCCTTCAAGGAACTCTCGGGCTTCGGCTTCCCGGACCTCGCGGGATTGTCCGCGCTTCCGATCGATGAACAGGATACCGGCAACCGGCGCTGTATCCCACCGGCACTGATAACCCTCGCCACCCAGCGACCACACGATATTGCCATGCTCGTAAGCCGACAGGATGAAGGCGGTCCCGGTATCCAGCCGTTGACGGATCCCAGGGTTGGAGGAAGTGATACGACCTTCCTTCACCACCAGCCCGAAAGCATCGGGATCGGCGCTATTGCAGTGACGGCGATTGAAGGAATGCACGGTAGCCCGCTCGCCCATATTCGGCGGATCGTGGGGAAAGTCGTCAAAGCGAACCGTGATCTTCATTGTGACCTCCAAAGGGGAAGGAACCATTCCTTCCGTGCCATTCTTATAACCGATCCTCGCCAGTCCGCAAGTATTTCGGATGAAATAAATCCTGTCTCTTTATATCATCGGATCTTGACAGAACCGCTCCAACGTGTTATGGGGTCCACGGGTAATAATTACATTTAAGTTATTACCCGGCCCAGGAAATCAAATTATTACCCGGAGAACCGGGCCGGGATGGCTCCCGGCCTTCCTATCAAACAAAGCGGCGGGCGATCCGCTTTGCGAGGTTGACATGACGGGAGGTTGTCTTAGAAATGAACCCTAGATCCCCGCCCGCCGTATGATCCAGCACGACCCGTCCCTCGTCAGTCACTTTGCCGATCAGATCGCCATAAGACCAGAGGTTACGACCATCGGTGCGCAGATTGCCAGACTTAGCCTCACGGCCCCACCACCAAGCGGCCACCACTTCATCATTCCGCGTCATGTTCGCCTCCAGAGAATCATCGGGAACCACTCCCGACACATACAGTATAACCGATCCTATCTAAACCGCAAGCCCGAAGCATAAGAAATCTTATGCTATCCGCAAGAAATCTTCGGGCAATAAATTCATATGGGATTATTACCCGAAGGCACCCCGAAGGGTGCCCAGCTCATTCACACGGGATCGGACCGAAAATCATGGTTCCTGAACTGGTGTAAGATCCCCAGCAGCGACCATCGGTGCTGTCACGAAGGATGCGAATATTATAGTGTCCCGAATCGGTACTAACCCAGGTAAATCGAGAGGAAGCCTTAGCCGCGGCCTCAGCGGGCTGCAAAGCCCAGTTAGTAATGATCGCAAGGAAAGCAAAAAGAGAAATGCCCTTCACGATATTGAGCATCAAGTAGAAGTTACGATCCGTCATGTTATCCTCCCTCTAATGGTATAACTCATCCTCACGCAAACGCAAGTAGAAAGAGAAAGAAAAGGGGAAGGTGAAGCAGCACCACAGGAGCCATCCACGAACTACCGCACCCACCCCTCACCAATACTATAACACGGTGGGGCTGGAACCGCAAACCCTAAGAGAAAGAAAATCCAAGAAACCCTCGGGTAATAAATTCATTAAAGTTATTACCCGAAGGTGCCCCGAAGGGCGGCAGTTCAGGTGACGGGCGGCACGAACAGATCCACGAACTCCTTAGCCGTCCTGAGGTCCAGCCCGAAGAGGGCGCGCACCCTCTTGATCGCCTCGATCTTGTTGTAGGAGCCCCGATCCGTGGGGCGGACGACGACCCCGGTATCGATCAGGAGATCCGCGATCCGGTTCAGGTTATCGCGGACCACCCAGTTCGCCACCTGCACCGCGTTGCAGTCGTCGTCGTTGATCATGATCTCGTGGCCCTCGTCGGCCAGCTTGAGGTCGCGGGAGGTGATGGTGCTACGGTTGATGGTGAGACGCATGTTTACTCCATCGTTGTGGCTTCATTGCCTACTTGCTTATAACCGAGAACTCGTTTACGCGCAAGTAAAAAAGAGGACGGGTGCGACACCCTAAGGCCACGCTACCCTCAGAAAACGCCGCACCCGCCCCTCCCCTTTCCTATAACACGGCGGATTAGAGGCGCAAGGTAAAGAGCGAAAAAAATCCCAAACCACTTCCGGGTAATAAATCCTCTCAAGTTATTGCCCGTGAAGTTATTACCCGTATGCGGCGCAAGCGCGCCCCCGTCCCTTACGGGACGGAGGCGGCTGCAATCTCACTTCCAGTCCCAGCCGAACCGGAGCTGAGAGTAGAACTCCCGGCCAGCGTCGGTAATCCGGTAGAAGCCGGTGTAGGGAACGGTTTCCACCAAGGGACGGAAATCGGCACCCTTGTACGCCCACCCGTGCCGGTGGAGCAGGGGAGCGGTCGCCGGGTTGAAGATCCCGCGACGGATGGAGCTCAGGTAGGAACGGGTGGTGCTGAGGGAGAGGTCGCAGTTTTCCGCGATGATCGCGACGTGAACTCCGGCGTCACCGCGCCCCATCAGGAAGTGAAGAGCACGGCCCACGCCGTTGTTGTGGAGAATGTCAAGGCTGCGCATGTTTGCCTCCAAGGTCGGAAGGTTCATCCCTCCGATGCAAGTAGTATAACATGGTGAACTATAGGCGCAAGTAAATAGGGCAGAAAATCCAAAAAATCTTCGGGGAATAATTCCATACTAAATTATTACCCGGAGGGTGGCCCCTCAGTAGCCATCCTCCTCGATGGTCTCGTCCACATCCGAATCCCGGTATCCGCTCAGGATCTCAGGACGGTAGCGTGCGAGCTTTTGCGTGCGGCAATCCTCGCAGACCTTGCACAACGGGATACCCCGCGCATCATGTTCCCACCACGTACGATTGGTGGACCACGAGTCATTGATGCATTGATGCTCAACCATGCTACCTCCACATCGGGAAGTTCATCCTCCCGTGCTTTGAGTATATCACGCTCATGGGAATGCGCAAGATATTCGAGAAAGAAAAGCACGGGCAATAAATCCATTTAAATTATTACCCGGAGGGCTTTCGCCCTGTCACTCAACCAGCCGGAGGATCGGCTGACCCTTGACCAAGCCATAGTTAGCGCGATACCCGGTGTCAATGAAACGACCGGAGGCCATCAGATCCGAGAGGATCCAGTTGCAGTTGTGAGAGAGGATGAACTCACCCTCGCGCACGTCCAGCTCGGGAACGTTGGTGCTCAGGGTGCCATAGGGCATCCCATCCTCATCCTTGAGGGTGACGGCGATCCGCCCGTTCGAGTAGGCGGAGAGGTAAAGGGACTTAGGCTCACCGTTGATCTCGATCATGTTACCCCCACATCGAAAGGTTCATCCTTCCGTGATTTAAGTATAACACGAGCATCGAAGTTCGCAAGTTATTCGGGAAAGAAACCGCCGGGGAATAATTTGAGAAGATTTATTACCCGAAGTGACTCGGGGAGGAGCCGAAGCCCCTCCCGTCACCGGCACCCCTCAGGGAAGATACTTCGCCATATCTTCCGCGATCTGAGCCTTCTCAGCCACCAACCGAGAAACGGTCTGCTGGAGGCAGAAGATGGCCAGATCCAGATTCAGATTCCCGGAGAAGATCTCCCCCTTCAACTCGCACTCCAACCCATCCATGAACATGAGCGTGTCTTGCTCACACCGCGTGATCGCGAGCGTCTCGTGGTCCACGAAGTTCTCATTGTGCTTGTGCTCGTTCATGCTACCTCCGAAAGTCGAGAACCGCTCCCGACATGAATATTATAACTCACCCGCGAGAATGCGCAAATGATTTTTATTACCCGACAGCAGATTCCTCACCAAGTTATTACCCGAAGAAAAACTTCCTTCCCTTGACACACGCGCTCAAACGGATTATCTATCCGGGTAATAATCTGAGAAAATTTATTACCCGGAAGGTACGGGGAAGGGGCCGAAGCCCCTCCCCTCTCTCTCATTCGTCCGCGTCCTCGGGTTCGTCCCTGATCCCCTCGCCCTTCCGAATCAGGTAGGAGCAAGCGGTAGCGGCTTGACTCGCAGCCTTACGCACGCACATCGGGTCGTCTTTGATGTGCTTTTTCCAGCTGGCGATGTAGGCGGTGTGATTGTCGATCAGTCCGTCTCGGTGGATGCCCAAGTGAGCGCAAGCGAACGCAGCCCCCATCTCAGCCACCAGTTCCTCAAAGGCGTACTGCGACGAACCGAAGCCGTCGAACCGGGTGATGCCCTCACGGTCGCACCGGGAAGCAGCGCCCGTCCAGTGGATGTGCTCATGCAAGGCCGTAGCCCAGTAGTCAGCCACCGTCGCAAACGCACCCGCGTTCGGCATGTGGATCTCATCAGTCACCGGCGAGTAGGATGCACGCGCACCCCCATGCACCAGCTTCGCCCCCACCTTGCCGACGACCCCAGCCGCACGCTCAAAGCCAACCGAAGGATCCACAACCTTGGATTCAATCGGATCCAACGGCTTGCTCGTCTGCAAGTTGTTGAAGATCGTGGACTCGCCCCAACCAGCCCACGCACGATCGGAGTCGGTCACGATGGAGTGTCCACGCTTGCAAGCCTTCATCCACGGCGCAACGGGCATGGAGCACTTGGCGCACTTGAAGCGGGGGAAAAAGATGGGGATACCGTGCTCCCCCTTCTTCACGGGACGGCCAGCCTTCATCCACTGGGAAGCGCCAGCGAAGCGGGGATCGCCGTGGCTATTGAGGCACAACAGGAGCATCAGGTTGGAGCCGGAGTAGGGGCGACCGGTCAACGGGTTGTGCGGCATCCCGTCACCGACGACGGACCAGCCCTTGACCCACGGCGGAGCCTCCCCAGCGTCGAGGGAGGCGATGATGCGCTCGCCAATGGCGGCGAACGTGTCTTCGATCTTGGTCATGCGACCTCCGAGAACGAGCGTGATTGCTCGTGAATGGATAGTAACACGCTACGGAAACTCCGCTAGTTATTTTTTATTACCCGCACATAAAAGTTATTGCCCGACAATTTATTACCCGGGTAATAGATTGCAGTATATCACCCCTATACAAAAGTATTTCAAATACCATCATAACATGTTTATGTATGAATGCAAGTAATTTTTATTACCCGCATGCGAGTGTACATTTATTACCCGGAAGCAGCGCAACCCGGCAGGCCGAAGCCTGCCGGGAAGAGGACTGGGAGGCAGACTAGCTGATGACCAGTCCCATGCACTCCCAGGCATGGGAGTTCATCCGATCTGGCTGATCACAGTCGGGAGAGGCCAGATCCTCACGGTCAGGAGACGCCTGCCTCACCTCGTTGCTGACGATCAGGAGGACGCCCTCCTCCGGCGGAGGGAGGTCGCGGGAGAGGTTCCACTTCTTCTCCAGGATTTCCTTGAAAATGGCGATGTAGCCATTCTCAAACTGGACGGTGGTCACCGGAGGGTGATTCTCCAGGACCCGGAGTGCGTACACGCCGGGTTCCGTAGCTGGGATGGTGACGACCTCCCGGTACTCGTAGCCGTCGTCGCCCACGGCGATCGAGCCCGGGCCTCGGAGATAGACTTGAACGTCCATCCCAGTCAGATTGACGAACCGCATGGGGTTCCTCCAGAGCGGCGGGGGAATGAGTTGAGGAAGGTGTCCCGCCGTGAATATGGTATAACACATTCATGCATAAATACAAATCTATTTTATTACCCGCACACGCATAAACTTATTACCCGGGTCGGGCGATAAAAGACAGGATGCGGCGATTGCCGCATCCCGTGGGGCAAGCCGGGGTATCATCCCCAGCTTACTTTGAATCCCTGCTCTCGTGCGTATCGGAAGAGCTTCACGAAGCGTATCGCCTGCATCCGCACGTAGTCAGGGTCATTGTAGTCGATGAGCGTGAATGCAGAAAGGGAGCTTCTCCAATTCTTTAGTTCCTCTTCGATCTTCTCAAGCTCGGAATCGGAAGCAACTCCGATGAGGGCGAGGAGTTTGCTCTCCGGAAGGATCGTATCGTTGGGTTCCAACGACCCGCAGAGCTCTTCGTTGTCAAGACCCATCCGGGGCAGCATCATCCACGCAGATGAGTTTGAGAGATTGATCTCGGGAGAGGCTTCCGTCCAATAGCCGCCGTCCCCCTTGCAGAGATAGCAGTCCGAACCATCGCAGTTGAAGCAGTCAACCCACACCGAGTGAGTGACCTCCGCCTCAGGACACCAGAACGTGACCGACATGCGGCCTCCATATGAGCGTGTGCGGGATTGCCCTCGCTCATGTTATATCTATAACCTGTTCTCGAAAATGCGCAAGTAATTTTTATTACCCGCATGCGAGTGTACATTTATTACCCGGAAGCACCGCAACCCGGCAGGCCGAAGCCTGCCGGGTAGGTAGGGCTGACTACCAGCCCCAGCCCATTTCTGCGCGCCGGACCGAAGATTCGTAGTCGTCACGCTCCTGCTGAGCATCGATCAGCGCGAGCACTTCGGGCGGCGTCTTCTCCCGGTCGATCTCCGGGTAGAGCTTCTCTCCGCCACAAGCCTCGCACACCTGATCGTACGCGCCATCGAGGTAGCTATTGCCATAGCTGATGACGTTGCCGTCGTCATCCTCCTCGTAGTAGCCATCCTCGTCATCGAAGTCGCGGAGCTGATCGGGGGTAAGCCCGCCCGCGTCGATCGCGGGGTTGACGTAGGTGCCGCGCCCATCACAGACGGGGCACTCACACATGGTGATGAAGACGGTCAACACCTGCTCCTCGCCCTCGTCGTCGTACACACGGACCTGCGCGAGCCCGTAGGTGGTCGAGACGTTGTGGAACTTGTCGAACTCGCCGCGATTGGCGGCATCCCGAACGTCGTACGAGTACATGTTGCCTCCATGTGAGTCCGATGCAGGATTGCATCTCGCTCATGTTATACCTATAACCTGTCCTCGGAAATCCGCAAATCTAATTTATTACCCGGAGGAAGTTTTTTTATTGCCCGAAGAATCGCCCTCTCATTCGGGTAATAAATACACGCGCATAAAAAACCGGGAAGGCCGAAGCCCTCCCGGTTCGAGTATCAGATCCAGTTCCACCGAAGGTGACCGTCGATCACCTTCACCAGCTGGTCGCGGACCTTGCGGGCGTTGCGACCCTCGACCGCCTTGACGACGACGTACCCCATCCTGACGTGATGCGCGGCCACGTCCTCGTCACCCACCCGCAGCACCCGCGTCGGCGTGCCGTCCGCGAAAGCATCGGACACGGATTGCACGGTCCCGCGCTTGTTCTTGCGGTCGATGCCAGCAAGGAAGTCGATCATGACAGACTCGTTGGTCCGCCGGGTATCGCTGAGCCGCATGGCCCCTCCAATAACGGGGGGAAGTTAACCCCGTCGTGAATATACTATAACACGCCCACGAAACTTCGCAACCCCCAATTTATTACCCGGAGAGATTTCAGATTATTACCCGGGTGATAGATCCCACCCGCACGCGCCGAGTGTGCGCCCCGCGAGGGAAGGATATACGCACGTACGCCCGCGCCCGAATACAAGATTTATTCCAAGACCTAACCATTATCTATAACACGTTCACGAGGGTGAGTCAATATGATCACACAAATCTTTACAAACAAATTGCCGAACCCAAAAGCCATGCGTGTGTGATTATTTATTACCCGAAAATACTTTCATCATTTTTGTTCACACGCATTTATTACCCGGGTGATAAAACAAAGACACACACCGCGTGTGTGCAGTGTGTGTCTGAGGATTAAACCTATAACCTCACGCATGCTCGCTCGACCTGAGGAAAGGGGCGAGGCACGCAGGGCTTGCGCGTGACCACTCCAATCTGGGGGAGCGAAGGCACCTACCGTAAACTCAGCCTGAGCGCGTGAGTGTAAGGTGGGGATGCGGAATCAAAACAGGTGTTAAAAAAGGTTCAAGCAAAAGACAGACGAGCGTGCGCAAAGGCGCAGGCTTGAAACAAAAAAAGAGGGTGTACGCAAAGCGCACACCCTCGGGTGGTTGCCCACCCCCGTCACCGGGGGATGAGCGTTCCGTTCTGCAGGTAGGGCATCGGGTTGACACCCTCTCCCGGCGTACCGCGTGCCCACGCTCGCGCAACCTCGGGGTCGTTCGCCATGGCCGGGGTGTTGACGTTCGCCACCCAAGCGATCCCCGGCTTGCCGCCGTTGACCTTCTTATCGGTGTCGCGGCGGACGGCGAGGGGGAAGGTGCCAGCCGCGTTGCGGCGGGTGGTGCGGTGACCTGCACGCATACCCGCTTGCATGGCGGTCAGGAAGTCGATGACTTCCATCCGAAGCTGGCCGCCCTTCTCAGTCAGGCGGATCTCCCAGTACGGAGGGACCGGCGCGCCAGCCGCTTGACGCTCGATCAGACGGTCCATGACGTAGACCGGCGACCCCTTCGCAGGCTCGACCTGCGAGGTAACGTGCAAGTGCGTGCCTGCACGGGTGCCGTCCTCTTTCAGACCGACGACCACACCATCCACCGCCAGCCGCGCCTTGACGGCCTTGGCCGTGTCGGCGGTGACCGCGCCGTGAGCGATCTGCTCGCGGACGGCCTGCACCACAAGGGCGCACCACCCGGCGTCGGGATCGAGGACGGACGCGAGATCCTTCGCAGCCCCACGGCCCGCGATCTGGCGGACGGAACCCCACGGGAAGTGCATCCACAAGTCGCGGTCGTCGCGGGACTGGCCCTCGCGGCAGTCGTTCAGGCGGAGGTCGATCCGCTCCCCGAAGGGGATGCCCTCACGGGTCAAGGTCGCCTGCCACGCGGCGGGCAGACCGCCGGGGATCCAGCCCACGGGGATGAACCCGTGCTGGGCGAGCAACACGATGGCATCGCAGGTGAGACGCCCCGCATCGTGATGCGAGCGGCGATCTTCGGCGGCATCCCACACGGACTTCGGGGTGACGGGAGAGAGATCCTCAACGGGGATCGTGATACGGGCCATGACAGCCTCCAAGCGGGTGAAGCGCCCCGCAACGCACAACGGCACAACGCCGTCGTGATTAGGCTATAACCGGCTGGCCGGATCCCGCAAGGTTTAGCGTTCAGAAAGTTATGATCGACGGTTGATCCTTGCATATTGCGATGCGACACGATGAAACACAACACGCAACATGTTTTACGGATCTGTCAAGGAAATATATTTTATTTATATGCTTGACGGCCAGCGCCCGCCGTGTTACCGCAGGCGCGGTGGGTCAAGGCCATTTTTAAAGTAATTTTACTAAGCTTACGTAACTCTTACGTAGCCTCACCGTAGCCTCATCGTAACTTTTGCGCGATTCTCGTAGCCTCACCCCAACTCTTATGTAAATTTTATGTATCTCTCATATAACCTTTATCTAGATGCATATAAATATAAACCGGCATAGGTTATGTGGTCATTCTATGTACTTATGTATTTTTGCTTTCTTTAGTCTTTGGGTAATCTCTTTTGGTTTGCTTATGAGGATCTCTTCCTGATTATGCATTCTCTTCTATTGGGGTTTTTGTCTTTCTTTATCTAGTGGGGGTTTATTTCTTATGTAACCCCTTTGGGATTTCTTTTAGATTCTCTTTACCCCCATATAGATTCTTCTTCTTATGGTCTTATCCTATCAAACTATTCAAATCATCCCGAAAATGAAAAAGCCCCGGATTTTGGCCGGGGCTTTTTGGGTGATTTGGGGGGGGCTTCAGAGGGTTTGGATTATTTGATCCAAAAGGCTCGCTTCTTTTGTTAAACCCCGGGAATCCATTTCGTTGGCCAAGAGAATTAAGGATTCCATTAAGTCGGCGGTCTTTACGGTTTCCGGAAGTTTTGCGCTGGGGGTTAGGAAATCTTGAATCTCCTTTAGAGTCATAGACTTGGCGGCTTCCCTAATTTCTTTGGATGGGCACTTGCGATCTTTCTTGCATCTTAAAACGGCTCCCATAAATCTCATCTGAGCTTTTGATTTGGCTGGCATTTTGACCTCCTTTCTCTTGGAGAAATATTCCCAGATTTAGGGAGGGGTTTTCACCCACTTTAACCCACCCGGCCCCACTCCGTCCCACTTTGGAAATCTTTGTAAATTTTATGATGATATTTGACGTTGATTCTCATGGGAAAAATGGGATATAATTGCTTTGGACTTAAACCAGGTGGGATTTTCTTATATATTCTGATTGCTTGCATTATGATAATCAATGTAAAATTGCATATAACTGAATTAAAGATAGGGCAGATGGGATTGGGGATATAAATTATACATAAAAACTGGAGGTTTATCTGAACCCTGGATTCCTTACTTTTGGAACCTTATCTCTTGGGACAATAAAATAAAATGCCCTATGTAGAATAGGGCATTAGGGTCTTTAGGGTTGTGTCTCAGGTGATTGGATAAGCTATTTATTCTAAATTATCAAAACCTTTGAATCTTAGGTATCTGATACAGATCTTCGAACCTTCCTTGTCCTAGCCTCCAATCTTCTGGCATCTTTCCTTTCAGCACATGATCATATGCATCACCAAAGGCTAAGACCGAATGATACTTATCTATATCCTCCGGAAGATTATTCATCTCTCTTAGTTTCTGTATATTTTTTTGGACTTCTTCATCTTGAGCTAGAATATCTGCTGCCATAAAAAGATTGGACTCTTCTATAAAGTAATTGGAGTCCGAATACCAAACTCTTCCATCTGGCATTGTAAACTTATAAATATTATTGAAATACCCGGCGTTAAAAAGTTCCGGTTCAGATTCTGTTGCGACATACAGCCATATCTTAAAGTTCTTTCCGTCCAATCTTCTTTCTAAAAGCGGAGCATTAAGTTTTTTGCTTAACCTGAGAATATAATCATAGTATGCGCTATCAGGTTCTGTACTGCCCCTTCCTTGAACCTGGGAAATTCTTTTCTGATTGGGAGAATAGGTGGCTACTACCTTGGGAGTTAATTGAGGGTTTAAAAGTACTAACATGGTTCTATCCGGATCATCAGACATAACTCCAACCGAACCACAATTGGCAAGTTCGGATCCTACCAACTCACATTTCGACCCAGCATCTACCCATCTCCAACCATCTTCATATTCTTCAACAATACTGTTGGGATCTCCAAGTTTTTTGGTATTAAAATAATTTAAAGCTTCATCAAAATTTAAATTTTTATAAGGTCTGATATCAAAATTTGTATTCATAACTGCAGATATTAATGTTGTCTTAAAGAAGGAATCTTTAAATAACATATCAGTTATCTCACTCTGGATTAATCTTCTATCTTCTTCTGGAGTGGTTGTCCTATCTGAAGAATAGCCATTTTTCTTTAACCATACCAGATACTCTTCCATTGGCTTGGTGGTTGCTTCGAAAAACTTTAAATACTCCCCCATGTTTGGCCTAGAAAATGATCCTAAATCATCCCACCATCTTCCAGGTCTCCAGCTGTAGTAATCCTTCATCCAAGAAGCTATCATAAAGCTTATGCTGCCAAAACGATCTTGAATTGCTTTGGCTATAGGTTTTGGAATTCCAAGTATAGAGACTATTTTACCTGTTGAATCTGCTGATTTGTTTAAATTAGATTCATTCATAATACTCTTTAAGTATTCAGATTCCTTGAGATATCCGTTTGACTCTAAGAATTTAGATAATTTAATTAATTTATCTTGCATCAATCCACCTTATTTGATCTTATGCCAAGCCACCCATTTGCTGGGAGGGACTCTGGATCCACGCTCTCTGCCGCCGTAAGAATCCACAATATCAATGGAACCCTTGCCGGAAGTGAGAAAGATTTCTCCTGCCCAAACTTCCTGAATTAAGTCGGCAGAGAGTTCTTCCGGAATTCCTATTTCAGATTCTCCGGTTCCTGGAACTCGGACTCCTTCCATCTTAGGAAGGGCTATCACTATAGCTGGCCTCCCTATAGTGGTAGCAAACTCTTGGGGAGCAAAGGAATCTGCATAGTACCTGGCTTGATCTGCTTCGGAAGAGAAATAAGTTAATCCTACCTGACGATCTCCCAAGTTATATCCTCCTTCGGATTTAATCCTTCCGGAGGATAGGATGGATTGATACTCTTCCCATGACATTCCTCTATACATATAGCTATCGTTCTGGGGAATTTGAAATGACCATCCTTCTTTAAGTTTTGGAGTTTTTTTAATTCCAAACTTATCCTCTTCAACATCCAATTCTTCAACTATCGCCGGATTGTAATGAAATGGTTTTTCCTTCCTCCAATCAGAATCTGGATCTTTAATCACTTCAAGATCCTCTCTCCAATCGGGTCCAATTTTATGAGAGTATTCATAAGTGGTTCTTTTCCCGGATTGAATCGGAGGAGAGATAACATATTTATCTCCTCTCAATTCTGGAAGTAATTCCAGGTCTCCCCCCGGGATCTGGTAAGAAGCTTGCGCTAAAAGGTTCAGGATTTGATTTGATTCTTTTGAGTAGCCTTTGGAGTGTAAAAAATTGGCTAGCTTTAATAGTTTGTTTTTCATTATGAAGTTATATTATTCTAAAATACATTTAGTCTTTGATATAATTTGAATTGTACTCAGATCATATATTGCAATTTCATGAGCTCCGCTTGGAAGCTCTTCTATGGCTCCTGTGATGCCAATGTTCTTTAGGACTTGTCTTCCTTCTTCTGGACCTAAGGCTTTAAATATCGCTCCAATAGAACCTGGGCCGTGAATCAGGCGATTAACTCCCCTATATGGATCCTGCGTTTTTATTGTAGATTCCAATAGCTCCTGCATCGGTTGTCTAAATTTTTTTGGCTCACCGGAGATTGGATCATATAATCCCGAAGAATCTATTGAAACTGTATATATAATTGGATCTTTTGAATATTTGCAATATCGCCTTGCCAGAATTTCATTATCAGAAAAATAAATTCCAGGACCTAATGCAGAATATCCTTCTCCAGTTTTTGAATATTCAAAAGAGAATGAATCTCCCTCTAACTCACTACCGCCATGGTAAGCTATTATTTTGGATTGATCTAATCCCAACCTGATCAGCCTATTTATTCTCTTGGCTTCTTCTGGATGACCCAATCTTTCCAAGGTCTTCGATAGTTTTATTAATTTTTGCTTCATATTTAGTATCTTTAAAATTTATATTTTATATAAATTAATTATGATTTTCATCATTAAAATGCACTATTTTAAAACAGCTTTACCTTCTTCTGTAATTATGAAAGTATTACCTTCTTCTACAATTTCTTGTCCTAATTTATATTCTTGTTTCATGCTTACAATTAAAGGATAAGATCTTGCACCCTCCCATCTGCTTCCTTCTTCTTCGACCCTAAATGGAGTCTCTCCGTCTGAAAGATAGAAGTGCAAATAACCTGGAGGAAATTTTGTCATAGCTTCCCCGGCATCTTCATCTGCCTCTTCTTTTATGGTTGAAGCAGAAACGGCCTTCCATAGAGCTTCAGATACTTCTGGGTTGGCATTTAGAATATTTTTTATACTATCCGAAAGCATTCTTGCATCATCTGATTCAGAAACTAAGCTGCCTCTTACTAACATTTCTGCCAGCTTGGATGCAGAGGTGTTGATGACAGTTTCTGACTTAGAGGCTTCAGATGGAAATAAAGACATTTGATCTGAGGAAATCTTCTTAATTATATCATCTACATAATTGGCTTCCTCTAGTTTTCCTAGCTTATCAAGGTGATCAGCAAGTCTGGCGAGTTTCTTCAGCATCATTTTTCACCATGCATCATAACACCTTTCTGGTATTTTAGCTTCTTAGCTACCTGAGAAATCATAAGTTCTGCTTGAGCTATATAGCTCTCCATCCAATCGTCTAGCATTTCGCCATCCTCGACCAGATGGAAGCAATCTAGAGCTTCTTTTGCGATATGAGCTAATTGTGGCTTGGCCATATAAGAAGGTTCATCATGATGCTCTTCTTCTTGGTGCTCTTCCATGTGAGAATCTTCTAACAGCTGAAGAATCTCATCCATAGTATTTGCATCATCTAGCATACCTCTTTGATCTAGTTTGTCTGCTAGTTTGATGATTTTTTCTTTTAACGACATTTTATCTCCGATTAATTTTAACGATGAAAATCATTGTTGAATAAACTTATCATACCATAGCATGAATGCCATGATAAACTGTATAACAGCAAAAACTGTTATGGCCTTAATCTTAAAAGCACTAAGATCATCTATCTTAGCTAAAGTTTCCTTCAGCTGAGTAGGAGATGAGACTTCATCAATTTTTTCTTTCCACTTTTTAATCTCATCAATTTTACTCTCCCTACCCTTAATTTCTATGACCTCTCTTTTGATATCTTGAATTTTATCATTAATGCCATCTATAGAGGCAGCTAAAGATTCTAATTCTTTAAGAACTAGTTTAGAATATTCATTCCATCCATTTTGAGAATTATCAGTGCTCATTCCCCGCCTCCTTACATCCATTTGAATTTATATAAGCTATTAGATCTTCCAAATCGTGAGCTGCCTCACAATTTGTGCAACCAAACTTTTCCTTAATTAGATGTAACTTCTCTGTTATATTCCAGAGAACGGCAGAATTCTTTTTCAACTTTTTATCACGATCATCCAAGATTTCTACTAAGTTTCTTATCTTTTCCAGATTAGAAGCCATAATAACTCCAGGCGTTATTTAAATAATTTGTTTATTCTTTGGGACCTCAAATAAGGTCCTACTTTCGAAGATGAAAATGTTTTAATTTTTTCGCCGGATTCTAAGGATTTAACTGTAATGTGAAAATGGTTGCCTTCATCTAAGACACTAAGATTAGCATATTTTTGAGTCTCTTTGATCAAGCTTAATATGCCACTCTTATCTTCTCTTACACTGATATCTATAGCATCACCACGAAGGTGAGGCAAAGGTGGTAAGCTTTCCAGGAACTCAGTTGCTTTTGCAATCTTATATTCTTTAGAGTTTGAGCTGTCAAAAATATCAGCAATTGTTTCCATTTTTTTGCCATAAAGATTGATCAGATATGATCTGCCACCTTTTGAGCCATAATTATCTAGCATAATTCTAGCCTGATCATGTGGCTCTCTGGCTGCGGAGGTAATGGTTATATTTTTTCCACGCTCTTTTGCAAAATGATTTAATATTTTAAGATAATCTTTTACTTCTGGACTTAGATTGTCTATATTTATTTTATCTGAAGCTAATTTGATATTAGATAAATCATCCGAAAGGTCCGATATAGATGGCTTATTCGAATCAGCTTTTTCGGAGGTCTCAGCTTTTTCTTCTCCGACCATTTTATTATAAACCGTTCTGGCATACCCCTTTCTGGTACCAACAGATTGTGCTATAGCTGACTCAGATGGTCTTTCAACATCTCTCATGAACCATTCTGCAAACCATTCTGGAGATTCTTTTTTATTTAAGACCTCTCCAAACCTAGAGGTTATATATCCAGCCATAAAATCTACTTGTTTTTGGTAGTCATGAAGAATTTCTAATTTATCTTCCTCATCTTTTGGATCTCCGTATGCCCTCAGGAGGCTCTCCCCCAATCCTCCGCATACATTGAATTGCCACAGACCAAAAGAGCAGCACCCCTTTTTCTTGTAGGGAGAATAAATACATTTAGTTGGATATTTGGAGCATATATGAGAGTCACCAGCGTTATTGACAATTAACCCTTCCGATTCCACAAAAGCGTTACCTATTATTCCAGCTACTAATTCTTCATTCTTAATCTTACTGTAGAGATCATTCCACAACTTCTCTAGAGAAACCCTATTTGCTCCAGCTGGTGTCGTTTTAAACTTCTCTATGTTAAATCTTTTATCAGATTCTGACTTAGAAGTTCCTCTTGATCCCTGGCCAGATTCCTCTATAAATGACTTAATAGATCTACCAGTAAAAATTGCTGCAGAAGAATATAAATTTAAAGTTCCAGTAACAGGGAGATTGTTTGCCTTTTCAACAACCTTAACTGCATCTTCGGTATATTTATCAAACTCTCCCTTTTTAAATGGGGATTCAAAACCAATTCTAATTAGTTGATCTTGCATTAATGAGATGTAAGGTTTTGGAAAGTCTGAATCTTTATCTCCAATTTTTATCGGAGCTTGTGATGCAGCATCTTTTACTTCCGCAACAAGATCAAACAAATCATCTGAAGCGATCTTGCTGAAGTAGTTTATCATATGTTTTCTCATTAAATTATCCTCATATTTTGTAATTTTATTAGTATCTTTCCCAAAAAATTATCCAAATGCTAATTTTCAAGTCTTCTCAATTTTACTAACTAATAAAAATTTATTAATTTTCTGAAAAATATTCTTATTAAAATAAGAGATTATATTTTATTATAAACTTACTTTTATATTTTAAGCTTTTATTAATATTATTATTAGATATGATAAATATTAATATTTCTGTATTTATTGAATTGATAGTAAATATAATATTCTTATATAATGGAGTAATGATGGCAGTTATTTATACAAGAGTTCATGATGGTGATTCGTCTGCTACAGTAGAGATCTCTATCTACAACGATAATGAGACAACACTTCAGGACTTGGTAGATCTGGCTACGCTAAGAAAAGCAGTTGGACCTAACTATAGCTGCAGAATTACAAAAGTATTTTACTCAGTTTCTGCAAGACCTATTGCTGCAGCTTCGGTTCCGGTCGTAACTGATCACGTTGCCGTTTTAGGATGGAACTCTGGAGCTCCAGTTCCAGACGTATTTATAAATCTATCTCCTGGAACCGGAACGGTACAACAGACATTTATCCCAACTCCAGGTTTGGCATCTCCCAATCCATTAATATATGTTGAACCATATACTTCTGCCGTTCTGCATGTAACTCTGGATAAAGTTGAGGGATTCCCACTCTCGCTCAATAAGCCAAAACGTAGAGCTTTCTAATCACTCAACTTGGTTAGTCTTACTACCAGCTCATTTGGGCCAGCAATTATCCTGTGCAATTTTCCTTTAGGCACAAAATATTGCTGGCCCTTTTTTAATTCCAGAGGGATCTGATTATCTAATTGTAGCTTCCATTCGCTACCATCCATAACTTCTATTATTCTATTTTCTGCATCTTGATGCCATTCAAATTCGTTAGAATCATAGGATGAGAATTTTCTAACAAAAGTATTAGACGATATTTTTTTCTCATTAAATGGTAATTTTTTAGATATGATTTTCATCATTAATAATTTATTAAATATTTAAAGAATTTAATTTTTGCTTAATAGAATTAGCTACTTTATCTAAGTCATCCTGACTATATTTATAGTTTTCAAATTTTTCTTTGGGGAAAACATTTCTTGCATCTGGCCCTATAATTGAAGACTCTGTTTGTTCGCTCCCTGGAATAGGAGGGAGTTTGATGTAAAGAGAGTCCACAAAGGTTTTTACTAGGGTAAAGTATTCCTTCAGTAATGAATACATCTCTGAGTATCTAGTCTCGTCCACTAGTTGTCCGTTTTCATCAACCCTTTTCATGGGGAGCGAGATATTACCCAGCTCAGAAAGATCACTGAATGTTTTTGAAATATTAAAAGCATAAAGTGGATTTTGAATTATATATTCATTAAACTGTATTAACTTGGCAGCAGGAGTTGTAAGTGGATCTGAAATTATTTGTTTCAATTCCTCCATGGCCTTTAAGACTGACTCTCTGGAAATGTAATAAGAAATAGGCTGTACATTTACTCTAGTATCTACAATATAATCTATCTTCCAGTTTGAAACAACAGCTTCACAATAATTTTTCGCTCTATTTTCAAAATCTTTTTTACTTAAAATAAATTTACCCATACCATCCCATTCGGGTTCTAACTTTCCAGTCTCTGGGTTTACATCCCCATAATAACCACCTGGTCTTTTTCTTAAGCCACTAGACTCATAGTATCTTCTGATTTCTGGAGTTGCAGTTCCTGTAAGCTCTGTCTCTGCATCAGTTCTTGTCATCAATGTGGGCCTACCAGAAAGAACTAAAACTAGTTTGTTTTTAAGAGGCTCCTCTTTTAAGGCTTGTTCAATTTCTTGTTTTGTAAAAGGAAATGTTGAAATTTCATCTTTTGAACCAATTAAGGAACCTTCGTTTTTAGCTATCCAATTTGCCAGTAAAATGCCGCCCTCATTTTGGCTGCTAGTTCTGCCATACTCTCCAACTACATGAGCAAAAACTAAGTCATTTTGTAGAAAATTGGACATCTCTGGATCATTATAAACCGTGTCATTCCAAAATTTTTTGACATTTCTTCTATAATCCTGGTGAGATTGTGGCTCCTCTAATCTTCCAAGATAAGATACCCTTTGGGTACTAGGCATATCTATATATTCTGGAAGTAATGCTTTCTCCAGCTCTTGTCTAGCCTTCTGTAGATCCTGAGCTGTTTTGTATTTGCCTCCGCCCCTCTTCCTTTTGCAGTATTGCTTTTGAGAAAAGCCCTTAGGGTTAGAGCAATTAATTTTCTTCTTATATTTTACTGACCAGCGTTTTTTGCCTTTACCAGTTCTGGGGGCATTATAATCCTTTGCAGAATCGGAAAGTTCTTCTCTTCTTTTGAGGTAAGAATCTCTTTCTCCATAATCTAAATTCTTTCTAAAAAAAGGAGGAAGTTCTGGATTGTCCAAATTTCTAGTCTGTGGATGGATAGCTGTCTTGTAAAGTTCTTGAATTAAATCCACCCTAGAGGCAGAAGCTATTCTGAGGAGGTTATATAATAAGTTTTTCCTGTTATTTTTCATTTATATATCTTTTGAATACCAGCCAGCACTTCCCGGTGTATAAAGTTCCGCAATTCTTTTAAGCCAAATTAAATACTTAAATTTAACATTATCCACAGAAAACCTAAGAACTGCCTGCCTAAACCTCTCGTCCCTATAAAGATCTGCTTCATTTCCGGTCCAATTCCAAGCTTTAATATATTCACTTAAAGTTCTGCATCTAAAGCCATCTCTACCTGGAACGACTGTTTCGGCAAAAGCTCCCCAATCTGAGGTAAGAACCGGAACTCCACTCAATAGTGCTTCTGCTACACATCCTCCGAATGGTTCCAAAAAATTAGTAGGCTGAATTAAAGCTCTAGCGCCTTGTAATAGAGTCCTTCTTTGTTCTGGTTTTACGAAACCTATATCTTTAACATTTACTCCTGAAGTATCAAAATCTCTAGGTCCATTACCAGCAATAACTAACTTTGCTCCAGTTGCTTTGGCAACTTCTATTGCAGTATTAACTCCCTTTCTAGGGTCGGTTCTGGCCAAGTACAGTAAGTAACCATCTCTTGGGGCGGTATTCAACTGCAGCGAGAAGTCTTCTGGGTTATAATAATTTGGAATTACTGTATCATAATTCCTTCCATCTGCCTCGTATGCTCCCATGGTAGCTCCATAGACTACATGCATCCAAGAGTAAGATTCAAAGCAGCGAAATGTATTCGGAAGAACTCCAGCATATCCAACTCCAAACTCAACGACAGGCAGGTTTTGGAATGCCTTGGCAACATCAGATTGGGCGGTCCCGCCAATTAGACAGATTATATTATGATGTTCTTTCGATATCTTCTGGTTTATTGCAGATATACATCTAAAATTAAATTCGGAAAAAATCTCGCTATTAAATGGTGGAGCACTTTTTTGATACTTATTGAATCTAGCTATTCTTTCTTCTTCAGAAAAAATTTGAACATAATCTGTAATATCTCCAGTTCCAGATGGATCATGACTTCCAGAATGATAAACTAGGACATCTACAGATTCACCCTTCATCATCGTAGCAAATCTTCTAACTTTTCCCGTGTAAGCACACCAGGAAAACTCATCCTCTAAGCTGGTATGGGGTAATCCAACCACATGTAAGAGTAGCCTCATTTAGTATCCTCAATTAATTACGATTTATATTATATTACCAAAATAGAATTAATTGAGGGTCTCAACTCTTAGCCAAGAGCCAGTATATACGGTAGCCCCACCAATAGCTTCTGGCCTAAAATATAGAGTAGCAGTCCCAGAGCCAGAACAGTTGTAAAGAACCTTTACTGTTGCCATCGCAATCGTTGTTCCTGGGCCGTTAGCTTCCGCCGTCCAAGCTCCGGCTGCGTCCGCATTCCCAGACTGAAAAGCATTAACGGCATGACAAGTTGATGCCAAGTGCATTGAAGAAGATGAAGCTCCACCACTTTCTTGAATCGAAAATCTACATCCGTTCGTAGTTGCACTGGTAGAGATTCTAAGAACGAAAGTGAAGTAGTATTGTTTACCGCTAACTACTGAGGCGCTAAGTCCTGTAGATGCACCATTTGTAATATCAGTACTTGTGACGTTTCCTGAGTTTTGACTATATGCAGCAAAGGATGGGCCAGTTGCTCCAGTTGCTCCAGCAGGGCCAGTTGCTCCAGCAGGGCCAGTTGCTCCAGTTGCTCCAGCAGGGCCAGTTGCTCCAGTTGCACCAGCAGGGCCAGTTGCTCCAGCAGGGCCAGTTGCTCC
>JACCDX011393255.1_pt1 | contig 27088 bp, 16 predicted proteins | sample 7449681 | NCBI WGS metagenome assembly JACCDX01 (sample SAMN15323450, study PRJNA562643) | freshwater metagenome | isolation source: river surface water | place: USA:Blue River Watershed | collected 2017-08-18
AGGAAAACGACGAGCGCGACGGCGATGAGGCCGGAGAACGAACGCCGGTGGTCCGTTGATTGCGACGCGAGAGGTCGGGGACAGGGAAGGAGCATGAGGATGAAGCGACATGCCCATTCTAGCGGAATGATAAGTAAGTGTCGTTACGCGGGTCTGCGTAAGGTGAACGCGCGCCATGTGCGGGGCGCAAACGGTCGAGCCGGAAGCCGGAAGATGAGGAAACGAAACTCCGCGCGGCGGCGGGGTTGCGCGGAAATCCGCGGCGAATGCAGAAGCGAGGAAACGGGGACGCGGAACTCGGCGACGCGCGGGCTCAGCGCGAAGGGCGGAGGATTTCGTTGGCGCGGAGCGAGAGGGAGGCGCGGTTCTCGACGCCGAGGCGCTCGAGAATGCGTTCCATGTGTTTGTCGATCGTGCGCGGGCTCGTGGCGAGGATCACGGCGATCTCGGGATTCGTTTTGCCCTGCGCGACCCAGTAGGCGACTTCGGCTTGGCGCGCGGTGAGGCCGAGGGCGAGCAGCGCGGACGGACCCGGAGGGGCGTGCTCCTCTTCGAGCGCGATCATGACGAGATCGTCGCGGCCCGACTCCGTGAAGCGGCGGGCGTGGAGCGTGGCATCGCCCGGGGCATTGCGGAAGGTGCCGCCGGCGGAGAGCGCGGGCGGCGGCGAGGACGGGAAGTATTTCGCGAGCAGGTCGTGCGCGAGGCGGGTGCCGAAGAGCAGTTCGCCGTGGCGGCCGTAGAGGAGGACGGCGCGGTCGAGGGAAGACGCGAGTTGGGACTCGGCATCGAGGCGGAGGGCGACCTCGGCTTCGAGCAGGGCGTTCTGGGCCTCGAGGGTGCGGCGGGTGGCGCGGAGTTCGAGCTGCACGCGGACGCGCGCGACGAGCTCGGGCACGTGGACGGGTTTCGTGACGTAATCGACGGCGCCGGCGGCGAAGGCGCGGACTTTCTGTTCCGGGGCGTCGATCGCGGTCAGGAAAATCACCGGGATCGCGGCGGTGGCGGGGCGCGCGTGGAGCGAAGCGCAGACGGCGAAGCCATCCTCGCCGGGCATGACGACGTCGAGGAGGATGAGGTCGGGCTGGCTGCGTGAGAGCACATCGCGGGCGGCGGCGCCGCTGTCGGCGAGAAGCACACGGACGCCTTCGCGGCGGAGTGCATCGCAGACCACGCCGAGGCTGGCGGGGGTGTCGTCGACGACGAGGACGGAGGGGAAAGGCACGGGGTGGAAAAGTGGGAAACTTGGAAAACTGGGAAACGGGGGAGACTTGGGAAACGGGGCTCAGTCGAGCAGGGAGCGGAGGCGGGGGAGTTGGAAGCCGGCGGCGGCGGCATCGAGTTGTTCGCAGAAGGCGGCGGCGGCCGGATGTTCGGTGCGGACGCGGAGCACGGCGGCGCGAAAGGCCTCGAGGTCGCCTTCGGCGAGGACATCGCGGAGCTGTTGTCGGGCGGTGGGGGGAAGCAGAGCGGCGGTGGCGGCCTGGTTGTTGGCGGAATGCGGGGCCGGCGGCTGCGCGTGGTGCCAGGCGAGCGCGAGGAGCTGGCCGATTTTTTCGACGAGATCGGAGGAGCGGAATGGTTTCGGCAGGAAGTCGTCGCAACCGGCGGCGCGGGCGGCGGCGGGGTCGAAGCTCAGGACCGAGGCGGAGGTGAGGAGGACGCGGAGTTGGGCGCCGCGGGGCTCGGCGCGGAGGCGACGGGTGAGTTCGAGGCCGTCCATGCCGTCCATGCGCAGATCGACGATCGCGAGGTCGGGCCACGGTTCGGTGCCGTCGGCGAGGTGTGCGAGCGCCTGTTCGCCGCTCTCCGCGACGCCGCAGGTGAAGTCGAGCGGCGCGAGCAGATCGATGAGCAGGCTGCGGTTCACCGCGTGATCGTCGACGATCAGCACGCGCCGGCGCGGTCCCGCGTAGCCGGTGACGGTCGGGGCACTGGCGGCGCTGGCGGGCGTGGCGAGGGCGGGCAGGGCGAGGGTGAAGGAGAACGTGGAGCCGACGCCGACGGTGCTGGAGACCTCGAGGGTGCCGCCCATGCGTTCGACGAGGGCGCGGGCGATGGCGAGGCCGAGGCCGGTGCCGGGAGCGGTCGGCCGCGTGGCGCGGGCCTGCTCGAACGGCTGGAAGAGACGCGCGAGGTCGGAGGCGGCGATGCCGGGGCCGGTGTCGACGACGGAGAAGCCGAGGGCCACGGGTCCGGCGCCCGGAGCCGGAGCCGCGGTGATGCGGAGCGTGACCGAGCCGCGGGCGGTGAACTTCACGGCGTTGCCGAGCAGGTTGTCGAGGATCTGGCGGAGTTTCTGGGCGTCGCCCTCGACCCAGACGGGCAGGGACGCGGGGAGGTCGGACAGGAAGACGAGGCGTTTGCCGGCGGCGGCGGGCGCGTGGGCGGCGGCGACATCGGCGAGTAGCTCGGCGAGGGCGAAGGGAGCGGGGCGGAGCTCGATCTTGCCGGCCTCGATCTTGGCGAGGTCGAGCACGTCGTTGATCATGCGCAGGAGGTGCTCGCCGCTCTGGTGGACGATGCGGAGGCGTTCGCGCTGATCGGTGGCGAGGCGGTGGTCGTTCTGGAGCAGCTGGGCGTAGCCGATGACGCCGTTGAGCGGGGTGCGCAGCTCGTGGCTCATCGCGGCGAGGAAGGCGCTCTTGGCGCGCGACGCGGCCTCGGCCTGGTCGCGGGCGGTGGCGAGATCGCGGGTGCGCTCGGCGACGATGGCCTCGAGGCGGCGCCGCTCGCGTTCGGCGCGGCCGAGGCGCCAGCGGACGAAGCCGAGGGTGAGGCCGATGAAGCCGAGCACATAGGCGGCCCGCGCGAGGGGCGTGCGGTGCCAGGGCGGCGCGACGTGGAAGACGAAACGCAGCGGGGCGCTGTCGCGGCCGGCGGCGTCGGTGGCGATCGCCTCGAGGGTGAACGGGCCGCCCTCGAGGTTGGTGTAAGTGGCTTCCGGATACGAGCTGGGCGGGCTCCAGCTCGGTTCGCGGCCGACGAGGCGCGTGCGCCAGGTGAGCGCACCGGCGTCGAGCCGGCCGGGGCTGAAGCGGAAGACGAGGCGGCCGGTGCCGGCGGCGAAGCGCGGCGACTCCGCCGGGCCGGTCAGCGGCTGCGGAGTCTCGCCGGCGAGGATCGCGCGGAGGCGCGGGCGCCAGGCGGCGGGCGGCAGCGCCGCGAGCCGCGACGTCTCGATGCGGGCGACGGCCTGCGGGGACTTGGCCCAGACGACGTCGTGGTCCGGGTCGGTGTAGAAGGCGAGGAAGCCGGCCGCGCCTGCGATCGGCTGGAGCGACGCGGGGGCGGGGTGCCAGACGGCGGGGCCGCGGGGATTGCCGGCGGGAAATTCATACCGGCCGAACGGCCGCTGCGCGGGGGCGGCGACGCGGCCGCCGCTGGCCCAGAGGCGGCCCTGGCGATCGAGGGTGCCCGGATAGCTGAAGCGCGGGCCGTCGGGAAACTGGAAGGCGGGCTCGGGGGAGAAGCGGCGGCGGGTTTCGTCGAACTGCCAGGTGCCTTCGCTGGTGAAAAACGCGAGGCCCCACGGGGCGTGGAAGGCCGCGGTGTAGCCGCGGGTGGGCGGGAGTCCCTCGGGTTCGCCGAACTGATCGGTCGTCGGGTTCCGCCAGCCGTCGGGGCCGGCGGCGGCGCGCACGCGGAAAAAGCCGCGGGCGCGGGTGCCGACCCAGATCGTGTCGGCGCCGACCGGCGTGATGATTTCGGAGGAGCCGAACGCGGCGGCTTCGTGGTCGATGGTGAAACCCGCGGCATCGAGGCGGGCGACGATGAGGCTTTTGTCGCCGCCGAGATAGATGCGGCCGGGGGCGTCGGGCGTGGTCCAGACGACGGTCAGGTCGTCGTTGCGCTGGAGGATCGAGGTGAAGCCGGTGTCGGGCCGATACCGATACAGCGTGTTGGTGGTGGCGACGAGCAGACCGGAGGGGTGGGCGGCGAGGTCGTTGATCGTGGAGCTGGTGCCGGGGATGGCGGCGAAGCGGGCGGGCGCGCCGGTGACGGGATCGCCCGGGACGAGACGGTGCACGGCTTCGACGACGCCGCCGTAGAGCACGCCTTCCTGGCGGGTGAAGGAGCGCATGCCGCCGGGCCCGGGGCCGTTGCGCTCGTCGAAGAGCGTGACGGGGGTGGCGAGATCGAGACGCACGAGGCCGTTGGTGCCGCCGGTCCACAGACCGCCTTCCCGGTCGACCGCGAGGCCGTAGGTGGTGTTGCTCGGGATGCCGTGGGACTTGTCGTAGCGGACGAGCGCAGTGCCGTCGGGCGTGACCAAGGCGAGGCCGGAGGAGCGTGTGAAGGCGCCGATGCGGCCGTCGGGCAGGGTGAGGAGGCCGAGGGGGCGCAGGTTGAGCAGCGCGGTGGCGGCGGGGCCGGACCAGGGCGTGGCCGTGTTGCCGTCGCGATCGAGCACGAGGAGTGCGGCGGGCGAGGCAAGGGCGAGCAGGCGGTCATCGGGCAGCGCGGCGAGGCCGGTGACGGTCGTGCGGGCGAGCGGCGAGTTGGCGGCGAACGGCTGCCAGGCGCGGCCGTCCCAGCGGTGCAGCCCGCCGCCGACGGAGCTGGCGTAGAGGGTGTCGCGCACGGAGTGGACCAGGGTGCGGCCGGGCACGGGCGGTGGCGTGAAGTGGAACGTGCCGTCCTGCCACACGAGCCAGCCCTGTTCGGCGGCGAAGGCGACGGTGTTGCCGGAGGCGCGGGCGCCGCGGACGTTGCCGAGCGGCAGGGCGGCGGGGGGCACCTGGGCGACGAGCGAGTGATAGACCGGGGAGCCGTCGGGGCCGTCGGCGAAGTAGCCGATCTCGTCGTCGCCCGAGACATGGATGCGGCCGTCGGGCGTGGCGACGAGGCGCCAGGCCCAGAGCGCCGGATAGGGGAGACGTTCCCAGCGGACGCCGTCGAAGCGGTGGAGCGCGCGCTGCGAGGTGACGTAGAGGCGGCCGTCGGGGGCGAGCGCGAGGTCGTTGATCTGGTAGTGGCCCTGGTAGCTCTCGGGGAGATACCGCTGCATGATGGGCAGGCCGCGCTCGGGCGCGAAGGCGGCGGGAGCGGCGCCGGCGAGGGGCGCGGTGCCGAGGAGGGCGGCGAGGGCGGGGCCGAGGAAAAGCCACGGGGCGAGGGCCGCCCGCCCGGGGAATCGAAGCCGGAGGGAGGCGGGGACGGCGGGCGTGCGAGGAAAGCGGATACGGCTGGATGACCCGGACGGCACGGGGTGACGAGACGACGCGCCGCGGCGAGCGTCAACCGTGCGGGCGGGGCTTACGTGGGTTCACGCAAGGCCGGGAGGCGTTTCCCGAGGGCGGATTGGCGAGGGCCGGAGGCGCCGGGGTGCGCGCCAGGGCGTCAAGCGGGCGGTGCGGCGGCGAGGATGCGGGCGAAGGTGGGGGCGTCGACGTTGCCGCCGGTGCACACCACGCCGACGCGGCGGCCGGCGACGGTGTCGCGTTCGGCGAGCACGGCGGCCAGGGCGGCGGCGGCCGCGCCCTCGGCGACGTTGTGCGTATCCAGAAAATAGGCACGCATGGCGGACGCGATGGCGGCGTCGGACACGCGGACGATCCGGCTCACTCCCGCGAGGATGGCGGCGAGGGCGCCGGGGTGCGGGGTCGAGCATGCAAGGCCGTCGGCGAGGCGCGTGGTGGCGGGATGCGAGACGAGCTGCCGGGCGGCGAACGAGAGGGCGATGCCGGGGGCGAGGTCGGCGGCGACGCCGACGACTTCGGTGCGCAGGCCGAGGGCAGTGCGGGCGGCGAGCATGGCGCAGATGCCGGAGCCGAGGCCGATGGGCACATAGACGGCGTCGAGCGGCGGCGTGTGGCGGAGGAAGGCGAGGGCGGAGACGGCGTTGCCGAGGACGAGGTCGGGGTGGAACGACGGGACGGGGTGCAGGCCGCGGGTGGCGGCGAGGTGGCGCGAGTGTTCGAGGGCGGCCTGGAAGTCGTCGCCGTGCTCGATCAGCTCGGCGCCGAGGGCGCGCATGGCGCGGTTTTTCTCCGGGTTGTTGCCGTGGGGGACGACGACGGTGGCGGTCAGGCCGTGGCGGCGGGCGGACCAGGCGACGGCCTGGCCGTGGTTGCCGCGGGTGGCGGCGATGACGCCGCGGAGGTGCGGTTCGCGGGCGACGAGCTGCTCGAGGTAGGTGACGAGGCCGCGGATCTTGAAAGCGCCGAGCGCGGTGTGGTTGTCGTGTTTCACCCAGAGCTCGCAGCCGGTGCGGGCGTTGAGCAGGGGCCAGGAGAACTGCGGTGTGGGCGGGACGAGGGCGTCGACCAGCGGGGTGGCGGCTTCGATCCCGGCGAGAGAGGGCAGCGACGACATGCGGGCAGCGTGGCCGGTGCGGGCGGCGCGGCAAGGGAGCGGGCGTTTACGCAGGTATGCGTATTCCCGCGGCGGCGGCGGTGCGCCAGAATACGCGGGCTCCCGCTCTCCCGTTTCAACTCCCCCCTTCCTCATGATCACGAGAACTTCCTTCCGGTGCCGGTGCGTGTCCGCATGCCTGGCGTTGGCCCTGTCGGCGGCGACGGCGTTTGGCGCCGCGGCCGGCAAACAACTTTGGACCGCCAAGCTGCCGGGCGAGGCGAAGTGGCATGCGCTCACGGGGCTCGGCACGCTGCTGGTGGGCACGGGCGAGGCGATCACGGCCTTCGATCCCGAGAGCGGGCAGCTGCTGTGGACGCGGAACGAGTTCAAGAAGACCTCGCCGCACAATGCGCGCGAGCTGCCGGGCACGCCGTTCCTGATCTGCAACACGTCGGAAGGCCTGGGCGGGATGAAGACGACGCTCTTCCAGATCGATTATCTTACGGGGAAGACGATCTGGCAGACGCCGGAGCTGCAGGCGCAGTATCTGGGCACGATTCCGGTCGTGGAGAAGGACATGGTGCTGTTCGTCCTGAGCACCTACGGCAACGACGGGAAGGAGGCCGGAATTTACGTGAAGGCCTTCGATCTGGAGGGGAAGGAGAAGTGGGCGACGAAGTTGGCGAAGTCGGGTGGAATCCCGCTGCACGTGGCGGACAACTCGGGCCGGTTCATCCCGACGATGGATCTCTCGGGTTATCACGATCCGTTGGTGGACAAGGACGAGATCTTCCTCGGATACCTCGGCGTGCACTGCATGGACCTGACCACGGGCGCGCTGAAGTGGGGCGTGGAATTTCCCGCGGGTGCGCAGGGGCTGAAGAAGACGTATGCGCCGCTGCGGATCGACGGTGACCGGATCTACGGCGGTGGCGGCGGCAGCGTGTATGCGATCGACCGGAAGACCGGGCAGCAGATCTGGAAGAGCGACCGCATCTCGGATTACGCGGGGCTGTTCAAGGCGCGGGACAACGCGATCGTGGCGCAGCTCGAGGTGGTGAACGGGAAGATCTTCTCGCGCTACGGCGGCAATTTTTCGGACGGCAAGACGGTGATGCTGCGCGAGCCGCTCGGCATTGTCGTGCTCGATCCTGCGGACGGGAAGTCGCTCTACCAGTTCGACAAGGCGAAGGAAGGCATCACTAACATGGTCGTCGTGCCCGAGTCGAAGCTCGTGGTGTTTGCCGACGGGGCGAATGTCTACGGCATCGACACGGCGGCGGGCGCGCCGGTGGAGGCGTTCAAGCTGCCGATCGAGTTCAAGCGCAAGATGGGCATGGGCGGCGTGGCCAAGATCGGCCTCGGGGCGCTCGGCGGCGTGACGGGCATCGTGAAGGCGACGGTCTCGGCCAACAAGGCGCTGCTCGATGTGCCGGTCGCGGTGAATCTCGTGAACGGCAAGGTCGTCGTGCAGGGCAAGCAGCACCTGCTGGGCTTCGATCCCGTGACGAAGACCTCGAACTGGTCGCTTTTCTACGGCGCGCCGAGCGACGCGCTGGGCAACGCGGCGATGTTCGCCGTCACGGCGGCCGCGGCGCTCTACGGCAACGGCCAGGCGGCGGCGGGCGGCTTCGGCTCGAGCGGCTACAACAGCGGCGTGAGCACGATCCACAGCAATCTCGACCGCTACAACCAATACACCGAGAAGGCCGCGAAACGGGCGGGCGGCTCCAAGTCGGCGCAGGGCTACACCTACATCGTGACCAAGCTCGAGAAGGACATCGGCGTGGTGGGCGTGAACCTCGCGAACGGCGAGACCGACCGCGAGCTCGCGCTGAAGGAGAAGGAGCCGGACTACCGCGTGGATGAGGCGATGAACCGCGTCTTCCACTTCAAGGGGAAGGACACGGTGGTCGTGTATCAGTTCTGAGTCGACGGTCCGCCGCCGGAGGGTCGGGCGCATCGCCGCCTCGTAAGACGGGCCGGACGGCGGCGAAAACAGTTTGTCGGGACCATAACGCACGCCAGTGCAGCGGCCGCCCCGGGTGGGGCGGCCGCCTTTTTTGGGGCCGGGGCGGGAACGGATGGGCCGCGGTCAGCGGTGCCGCGCCGCGAGGTGGGCGGCGATAATCGCGGGCAGGCTGGAGAAGTTATCGATCTTCTCGAGCACGGCCCGCACGCCGATGCGCTCGGCTTCGGCGGCCTGATCCGGGGGGATGTAGCCCGAGATGATGAGCACGGGAAGGTCGGGCCGGACCGTGAGGATCTGTTGCGCGAGCATGATGCCGGACATCTCGGGCATCGCGAGGTCGGTGAGCACGAGGTCGAAAGCGTCGGGTGCGGCCTTGAAGCGCTCGAGTGCGTCGGCGGGCCGGGAGAAGGTGGTGACCTGGAAGCCCGCGAGGCGGAGCGTGTGGCGGGCGACGAGCAGGAGGGCTTCCTCGTCGTCGACGAACAGGATGCGGCCGACGGCGGCTGTCGGCGGTGGCTGGGCGCGTGCCGGTGTGCCGGCGGCGGCGGACTCCGGCGCGGGGGCGACCCGGAAATAGAGGTCGAACGTGGTGCCGGCGCCGGCGGTGCTCTCGACGAGGATCGCGCCGCCGCAGCCGCGCATGATGCCGTGCGCGACGGAGAGGCCGAGGCCGCTGCCTTCGCCGACGGGTTTGGTGGTGAAGAAAGGATCGAAGATGCGCGGGAGGTGGGCGGGAGCGATGCCGTTGCCGTTATCCTGCACGCGGACGCGCACGTGTGCGCCGGGCCGGAGATCGGGATGCGGGAGCGGATCGCCCTCGGCAAAGGCGCAGGTGGTGACGGTGAACGAAACCCAGCCGGGGCGCCGGCCGAGGGCCTGCCAGGCGTTGGTGCCGAGGTTCATCAGGACTTGATGAATTTCCGTGGGGTCGGCGGCGACGGGGGGGACCTCGGCGGGCAGGGCGACGCGCAGCTCGGTGGTGGCGGGGATCGTGGCGCGCAGCAGGCGGGTGACCTCCTCGATGATCGCGGGGAGCGAGGCGACGCCGTGGCGGCGGGGATTGGGCCGGCTGAAGGCGAGGAGGCGGCGGACGAGGTCGCGGGCGCGGAGGCCGGACTCGTGGATGCGGTTGATGAACTCGACGGCGGGCTCGTCGGCGGGGAGATCGAGGCGCGCGAGCTCCACGTTGCCGAGGACGGCGGTGAGGATGTTGTTGAAATCGTGGGCGATCCCGCCGGCGAGGGTGCCGACGGACTCGAGTTTCTGCGCCTGGCGCAGTTGTTCCTCGAGGCGGGTGCGTTCCAGCTCGTTGCGTTTGCGGGCGGTGATGTCGGCGGTGACGCCGATGAGCCGGGCCTGCTGCGGTTCGGCGGCGTCGGTGAGCCGGTGGGCCTTGACCTCGAGCCAACGCACCTCGGGGCCGGTCGTGAGCTGGATGTGGGCGAGTTGGGTGGTGCGGCCTGCGAATGCCGCGTCGAGCAGCTGGCGGAACTCGGCGGCGTGCGCCGCATCGAGGCCGGCGGCCAGGGCGGCGGGATCGTGCCCGAGCGGGCGGCCGTAGATGGCTTCGGCTTCGGGCGAGGCGAGGAGTGTGCGTGAGGCGAGGTCGATTTCCCAGGAGCCCATGCGGGCGGCCTGCATCGCGAGGCGGAGGCGCTCCTCGTTTTCGCGGAGGCGGCGCTCGGCGTGCATGCGGGCGATGGCGGCGCCGCATTGATCGGCGAGGGCGCGCAGCCGCTGCACGTCGGCGTCGGCGTAGCGGCGCGGGGTGTAGCTCTGGATCGAGATCATGCCGATCGTGGTGCCGGCGCGGAGAATCGGCACGAAGACCATCGAAAGGCAGATGCGCCCGGGGTGGCCCCAGGTCGAGAGCGCGGCTCCGGCGGCGGAGTCGTCGCCGGGCTCGCGTTGCAGGAGGAGCGACTCGCCGGCGAGGACGGGTTGGAGTCGCGGTGAGACGGTGCGGGTGACGGGCGGGACGGAGCTCGGCTCGGTGGCGCCCTCCGCGGTGTCCTCCATGTAGGCGGCGGCGCCGGTGTCGTTCTCGACGAGAAGAAGGAAGAAGGCATCGTGCTGGAAAATCTGGCGGCACGTCACGGCGATGGCGCGGCCGAGTTCCTGCGGGGGCAGCGAGGTGTTGAGGGCGGTGGCGAGGCGGCGGAGGGCCTCCTGATCGGCGGCCTGGCGGCGGAGGGCGGAGATGTCGCGCGCGATGAGGGCGGCAAACTCGAGCGTGCCGTCGCGGCGCGGGTGGGCGACGAGGACGGCGGAGACGGGGATGTCGCCGCCTTCGCGGTGGGCGAGGGCCAACTCGCCGTTCCAGGTGCCGGAGCGGAGGGCGGAGCCGAGGGCTTCGGTGAAGGGCCGGCGGGCGGCGTCGGCCAGCAGGCGGGCGGCGGAGGTGCCGGTGAGGTCTTCGCCGGGGGGCAGGCCGATGAGCGCGCGGCCGGCGGGGTTGAGGAAGAGGACGCGGCCGGCGGCGTCGCTGAAGAGCACGAAGTCGGTTGTGTTTTCCAGCACGAGGGCGAGCCGGGCCTGGGCGGCGGCGAGGCGTTGTTCGCGTTCCAGCTGCTGGCGGACGCGTTGCAAGCGGCGATGCCCGGCGAGCCAGAAGCTGCCGCCGACGAGACCGATGACGGCGCCGGCGGCGAGCGTCTGGAACCAAAGCGTCTGCCAGTAGAACGGCGCGATCTCGACCTGCAGCACGGCGCCGTCGCGGTTCCAGATGCCGTCGCCGCCCGAGGCCTGGATGTGGACGGTGTGACTGCCGGGCGGGAGGCGGACGAAGGTGATGGACGACTCGCGTTGCGGCTCGCGCGACTGCGGCGCGCCGTCGAGCCGCACGAGGAAGCGCTGTTTGGCGGGCGAAGCAAAGTCGAGGGCGGCGAACTCGACGTTGATCGAGCGGCTGCCGGCGGGCAGGCGCACGGAGTCGCGGGCGCCGGAGAGCGGCAGCGTCGTCAACTCGCCGCCGTCGTGCGGCAGGTAGGTGAGCGACTCGAGCCGCACGGCGGGCGGATTCGCCTGCACTTCGAGCGCGGCGGGATCGATCATGGCGGCGCCGCGGATGAGTGCGAACCACAGCCGGCCGGCGGGGTCGCGGGCGACCGCGGGTTGGGTGGCGAAGGGAAACTCGATGTTGCGCAGGCCGTCGTCGGCATCGAACACCTGGACGCGGCGGTCGGAGGCGGGGTCGAGGGCGAGCGCCCACAGGTCGGAGGAGAGCACGCGCACGATACGGCGTTCGCCGCCGAACCAGATGTGGCCCTCGGCATCCTCGACGAGGGCGTGGACGTTGCTGCCCGCGACCGCGCCGTTCGTCGGGAAGGTGCGGAGGCTGCCCTGGTGAAACACGGAGAGCCCGTGCGCGAGGGTGCCGATCCAGAGGCGGTCGTCGCCATCGACAAGGATCGTGCCGATCTGGGCGTCCGGAACGAGTTGGGCGATCAGCTCGGGTTCGGCGTCATCGCGGCAGACATACAGTTCGTTGCGCCGCGCGATCACGATGGCGCCGTCGCGCCTTTCGGCGAAGAGCGCGGGACCGCGGACGTGCGGGAGCGTGACGAGGGCGACGCCGGTGGCGGAGCGGCGGGCGAGGGTGCGATCGCCGCCGATCCAGAGGCGGCGGCGGGAGTCCTCGAAGAGGCTGTGCACGGTCTCGTTGTCGGGGAACCCGGGCAGAGGTTCGCGCGCGAGGCGGTCCCCGACCAAGCGGTGGAGGCCGTTGACGGTGGTGCCGCACCAGACTGTGCCGTCCTGGCCGCGCAGGACGACACGCACGTGGGCGGAGCCGGGGTAGTCCGGCGGCGGCAGCACGGGCACGGTGGGGTTTCTGCCGTCGAAGCGGTGCAGGGCGGTGCCGTTCGGCGCGAGAAGGATGGTGCCGTCGGGCTGGGGCGAGAGGGAGAGAATTTCCTTCTCTCCGATCGCCGACGGTCGACCGAGATAACGGAAACGCACGGTGCGGAGCCGCGTGAGACCGCCGACGCCGGCGCCGACCCAGATCACGCCGTCGGGTGCCGGATAGACGGTGCGGACGCCGCCGGCGCTCGGCATGCCCTCGGCGTCGCGGAGGTTGAGCACGGCGCCAGCGGAGGAAATGCGGAAGGCGCCGGCGCCGAGCGATGCGAGCCAGAGATGACCCTGGCGATCGAACGCGGATTCCCAGAATTGCGTGACCGGCTGATCGAGCGGCAGACGGGAGACGGCTTGGCGGTCGCGGACGCGCACGATCTCACGGGCGGAAATGAGCAGGGCCTCGCCGGTCGGAACCTGGCCTAGGCCGAGCACCGGTCCGGCCAGCGCCACGTCGTCGGCGAGCGGTTGCCAGCGGTCGCCGGTGAAGACGTGGACACTGCCGCCGCGCGCGGCGTAGAGGGTGCCGCTGCCGTCGTAGGCGCAAAAGGTGCCGCCCTGGCCGGGCGGAGTCGGGAGGGCGGTGAAGCGGTGGCCGTCGAAAAGGGTGACGCCGCCGTTGAAGCGGCCGAACGCGAAGGGTTTCGCGGGATGCTCCGCGTAGCTGCGGACCGGATCGCGCACATCGCCCCATTCCGCTGCGTCGGAGTAGTTGTGCCACGCGCGTCCGTCGTGCCGCACGAGGCCGCGCTGCGTGCTGAACCACGTGCCGCCGCGGGCGTCGCGATGGAGGTTGATGATCCCGATTCTCCCGAGGTGCGGAATCTCGGGCGGGGCCCAGTGGCGGTAGGTCTGGCCGTTGTAGCGGACGAGGCCGCGGAACGTGCCCATCCAGAGCGAGCCGTCGGGGGCCGGGGCGATGCCGGAGCAGGAATTCTCGGGGAAGCCGGAGTCGGGCCCGACGATCTCGGCCTGATAATGACTGCGAAACGTGACGGGCTCCGGGCGGGCGGGGGCGGATGTGGGGCCGAGCAGCGCGAGAACGGCGCCGGCGGCGAGTTTCAGGCCGATCCGGATCGCGGCGAGTCCGGGCGGGCGGAGAAACACGTGCGACAGCGGCGCCATGCGAGCGTCAGAAGGCCGGGAGGAATTGCCCGGGGGTGCCGGCCGCGCCGGTCCGAGGAGGCGGCGGGCGGCGGGGAAGTAGGATCGGCGCGATCACTCGGCGGGGGCTGCAGCGGCCGCGGGCAGGGCGATGGTGCGTGCGGCGGGTTCGGGGTGCTGGCGGTAGAAGAGCGCGGTGTGCCCGACCGAGCCGACGCAGATGCAGCGGCCCTCGTCGGCGATGCGCGTGCAGAGCTCGTCGCGCTCGTCGCGTTCCACGCCGAGGAACCGGAGCTTCACGAGTTCGTGGGCGCGGAGCAGGCGCTGGAGTTCCGCCAGCAGTTCGGGCGTGGGTCCGGCGCGGCCGACCTTGAGGGCGGGCTGGAGCGTCTGGCCGCGGCCGCGAAGGAAGGAGCGCTGCGCGCCGGTGAGAGGGAATTCATACATGGGAGAAACGGTATGGCGGCGGCGGGGGCGGTTGGCGCGGAGAAAATCAGCCGAACGTATCGAGGGGCAGCAGGCGGAGCTGCCCGGGGGCGAGGTCGCCGAGCGTGAGCGGGCCGAAGCGCTCGCGGTGGAGCGTGAGCACCTCGGCGCCGACGGTGGAGAACATGCGGCGCACCTGATGGTAGCGGCCCTCGGTGAGCGTGAGCGTCGCTTCGCGCGGGGCGACGAGCGCGAGTTCGGCGGGAGCGCACGGCGTCGTTTCACCTGCGAGCAGGAGCGTGCCGCTCGCGAAGCGCGGGATGAGCTCGGGCGTGAGATCGGTGTCGACGGTGACGCGGTAGACCTTGGGCACCTTGTGGCGGGGCGAGGTGAGCCGGTGCACGAGCGGCGAGAGATCGGTGAGGAGGAGGAGCCCGGAGGTGTCCTTGTCGAGGCGGCCGATGGAGGTGACGACGGGGTTGCGGTGGCGCCAGCGGGGCGGGAGCAGCGAGTAGATATTGGGGCCCTCGCGTTCGTCGTGGGAGCAGACGAGGCCGAGGGGTTTGTGGACGAGGGTGAGCAGGCCGTCGGGTTGGTCGAGCGGTTCGTCGTCGACGCGGACGGCGGCGGGCGGCGCCTTCTGCGCGGGGTCGTCGGCGGGCGCGCCGTGCACGGTGACGCGGCCGTCCGCGAGCCAGCGCCGGGCTTCGCTGCGCGAGCAGTAGCCGAGGTTGGCGAGGAGTTGGTCGAGGCGGCGCATGGGCGGAGGATTGGCCGCGAATCGTGCGGGTGGCGCAAAGCGAAAAAGGTCGCGTCGGTGGCGTGGCGCGGGACGTAAGTGAAGGGATGCTGCGGTGGCTGCTCCTCTCTCTGGCCCTGAGCCTCGGTGCGCTCGGGCTGTTCAACGTGTGCCTGGCGCCGCCGTGGTCGCCGTGGAAACTGGGCGTGCTGGCGGGAGAGTTCGGGCATGGGCTGGCGCTTGTCGGCGTGGGGCTGGCGGGGGCCGCGTGGGCGTTGCGGAGCGGCGGTGGAATCGTCGCGGGCGCGACCATCGCGGTGGCGCTCGCGGCGACCGGGCTGCTGCTGCTGCCCACGTGGCAGGCGGGCCGGGTGGCGCGCGAGTTGCCGGAGCGATTTGCGACGCAGTTTGGACCGGGCGCGGCCGGGGCGGCGGGGGTGGACGCACGCGCGCGCGATCCCGGGGTGTTTTCGGTCGGCGGGTATCTGGGCGGGAGCGAGTCGGAGGTGCGGGTGGAGACCTTCGAGGTGAGCGCGGGGCTGCCGGTGGATTTTTATCGGGCGGTGCGGCCGGATGGAAAACCGGCGCCGGGCGTGATCGTGGTGCACGGGGGCGGGTGGGACAGCGGTGACCGCACGCAGCTGCCGGAGTTGAATCACTGGCTCGCGCGGCGGGGCTACGCGGTGGCGGCGATCTCGTATCGGCTCGCGCCGCGGCACGTGTGGCCGGCGCAGCGCGACGATGTGCTGGCGGCGATCGCGACGCTCAAAGCGCGGTCAGCGGAGCTCGGGCTCGATCCGCAGCGGCTGGTGCTCCTGGGGCGTTCGGCGGGAGGGCAGATCGCGCAGGTGGTGGCCTACACGGCGCGCGATGCGGCGATCCGCGGGGTGGTGGCGCTGTATGCGCCGTCGGATCTTTTTTTCGGCTACGTGAACACGCACGAGGAGGACATGCTGCGGTCGCCGGCGTTGATGCGGCAGTATCTCGGTGGATCGCCGGAGCAGGTGCGCGCGCAGTATGAGTCGGCGAGCGCGCTCAACTTCGTGTCGCCGGCGGTGCCGCCGACGCTGCTGCTGCACGGGTTGAACGATGCGCTGGCGTGGCACCGGCACAGCGAACGGCTGGCGGCGCGGTTGGCGGAGGAGAAGGTGCCGCACGTGTATGTGTCGCTGCCGTGGGCGACGCATGCCTTCGACTTTCATCTGCGCGGCCCGGGCGGGCAGATCACGACGTGGGCGGTGGAGCGGTTTGTCGCGGCGGTGACGGGCGAAAGGCGGAAGTCGGAAGGCGGAAGGTGAAAGTCGGAAGGCGGAAGGTGAAAGGCGAAAGGTGAAAGTCGGAAGGCGAAAGGAGTGAGCAGGAAGCCAGGAAACCAGGAAACGGAGGGAGGCGGGGTAAATTCGAAAACCAGGAAACCGGGAAGAATCCCAGGCGGGATTGATTCCGGGTTTCCTGCTCTTTGCTTCTGGTTTTGTGGCTTCTGAATTCTTCAGGCCTTGTCGGCGGCGGGGCGGCGCTGCTTCAGAATGCGCGCGATCTGGAGGAGGAGGACGGGGCCGAAGATCCAGACGACCTGGAGGGGGAAGAGTTTGCGGGCGTCGGCCTGGTGGTAGATCACCAGCGCGGCGGCGGGGTAGACGAGGCGGTGGAGATTTTTCCAGCGGCGGGCACCGAGCCGGCGGACGAGCGAGTGGAGGCTCGTGATCGTGAGCACGAGCAGGATCACGAAGGCGACGAGGCCGGTGAGTTGAAACGGCTTCTGCAGCTCCTTGAAGGCGGTATCGAAGGATCCGTCGTAAACGTGCCGCAGATGAGCGAGCAGGTGCAGCGCGGCGTAGGCGAACGACGCCACGCCGACGAGGCGGCGGTGGCGGTTGAGCGCGAGGGCGATTTCGGACTTCGGGAAGAGAACGCGCAGCGGCGTGAACGTGAGCACCACCGCGAGGAGGATCGCGGCGATCAGCCCGAAATGGAGCAGAGTGGACTTGAGCGGATCGGGGTCGACCGGCGTAGGCCGGAGCACGGGCCACGCGGCCCAGACGAACGGCGCGACGAGCAGACTCCAGATCGTGAGCTTGGCGCGGAGAAGCCGGGCGAGCACGGGCCGGAAAGGCGGAAGGGGAAAGGCGAAAGGCGGAAGGCGGAATAAGGACGCGCGGCGCTCAGTAGAATTTCCGCAGGTCCATGCCCTTGTAGAGGGCGGCGACTTCCTTCTCGTAGCCGTTGAACATGAGGGTGCGCTGCCGGCGGCCGAGCGCGCCGCCTTCGCCGATCACGCGTTCGCTGGCCTGCGACCAGCGCGGGTGGTCGACCTGCGGATTCACGTTGGCGTAGAAGCCGTATTCGGAGGGCTGGAGGACCTGCCACGAATTGCGCGGCTCGCGGGCGGTGAATTCGATCTTCACGATCGATTTGCCGTATTTGAACCCATACTTCCACGGCACGACGAGGCGGAGCGGGGCGCCGTTCTGATTCGGGATCGGGCGGCCGTAGATGCCGGTGGCGATGAAGGAGAGGTCGTGCATCGCCTCGTCCAGGCGGAGGCCTTCGAGGTAGGGCCAGTCGATCGAGCCGCGGCGCTGACCGGGCATGACCTTCGGGTCGTGGAGGGTGGTGAACGAGATGTATTTCGCCTCGGGCTTGGGCTCGGCGAGCTTGATGAGTTTCGCGAGCGGGAACCCGTCCCACGGGATGACCATCGACCATGCCTCCACGCAGCGGAAGCGATACACACGCTGCTCGGCGCCGCCCATTTTCATGACGAGATCGTTGGCATCGATCTTCAGCGGATTGCTGCAGAGGCCGGTGATCTCGACGGTCCACGGCTCGGGATTCCACTTCGCGGAGTTGGGCTTGGGGTCGGCCTTGTCGGTGCCGAACTCGTAGAAATTATTGTAGCTCGTGATCCACTCGTAGGACGTGGGCTTGAGGGCGGGATCGCGGAAGTCGGGGTTCACGCGCGTGGGGAAGCCCGCGGTGGTGGCGCGCGCGGCCGACGGCAGGAGCGACGAGGCGGCGAGTGCGGCGGCGCCGGTGCCGAGCGTCTTCAGAAATTCGCGGCGTGGGCGGAGCGGGTCGTGCGTGCGCGGACGGAGCCGGTAGGCACTCTCGGGGGTGGCGGCGGACTCGGGGAGTTCCCAGGATTTCGGAACGCGGATGAGCATGGGAGTGGGAGGATGGGGGCGACCGGATTATTCCCGGACGGCGCGCTACTAAAGACAGCCGCGGCGAAAAGGCACGAAAGGACGTGAAATTTTCCGCGGCGGCGGAACGCGTCGGAAACGGCGGGCGGACGCGCTCGATGCGGGCGCAGGAAACGCCGCCGATCGGGGGCGGTATGGCGCGGCTCCATGCCTTTGGCGCTTACGGAGGCCGAATGAAATCGGAGATCGCTACTACCAGGCGCCGCGGAGGCCGAGGAGGACAAGGCGCGGGGTGCCGACGTTGACCACGCCGTCGGCGGTGCGGCCGGTCTCGAGGCGGGCGTCGAAGAGGTTCTCGCAGGTGAGGAAGATCTCGAGCTGCGGTGTGAGGGCGCGTGAGACGCCGAGGTCGGCGAGCAAGACCTCGCCGAGGGTGAGTTGGTTTTCGTCGTCCTCGAACTGGCGGCCGATCCAGCGGGCGCGGGGAGTGAACGTGAGGCCGGCGGGGGCGCGCCAGCTGGCGCCGAGGGCGGCGCTGTGGCGCGGGACTTGCGCGACGCGTTTGCCGACGAGGGCGGGAGCGACCGTGGTGCGGCGGACGGCGGCGTCGTTGTAGAGATAGTCGGCGGTGACGGTGAGCGTGTCCGCCGGCTGGAAGCGGGAGGCAAACTCCAGGCCGCGGACGCGGGTGCGGTCGAGGTTGAGGCGCTGGCGGCCGACGCCGCCGGCGGCGATAAATCCGAAAAGCGGATACGTGCCGGGGCCGCGGGCGAGGGTGACGTTGCCGACGGCGTCGCGGAGGTCGTTCCGGAAGGCGGTGGCGCTGACGGTGAGAAACGGCGGGGCGGCGCGCGGCGGGGCTTTGGCCTCGGGAGCGGGCGCGGGGTGGCGGCGGAGAGTCCAGGTGGCGCCGAGTTCGGCGGTGCGGACGCGCTCGGTGTCGAGGGCGGCGTTGGCCTCGGTGACGTTGGGGCCGACGCGGAAGGGGCGATAGAGCTCGTTGAGGGTGGGGCGGCGGAAGGCCTGCTGGGCATTGGCCCGGAGGCGGACGGCGGGCGAGAGCGTGTAGACCAAGCCGGCGCTCGGGCTGAGCGAGGTGCCGTCGCGGTCGGCGTAGCGGTCGTCGCGGGAGAGAACGCCGGTGACGCGGTCGCCCTCGCGGCGGTGGCCGTCGGTGTCGGTCCAGCGATCGAGGCGGATGCCGGCGGTGGCGCGGAGGCGGGACGCGAGCGCGCGTTCGTGCAGGGCGAAGAGGCCGGCGACGTGCTGCCGGCCGCCGGCGACGCGGAGGCGCGTGAACTGGCCGGCGGTGAACGTGAAGTGTTCGCGCGTCTCGCCGCGGGTGAAGCGGGTATCGGCGCCGAGGTTGGTGCGGGCGTCGCCCGCGTGCTGCCAGGTGCCGGTCCAGGCGGCGCCGAGCGCGGTGGACGGAACGGCGAACTGATCGCTGGCGGGCGTCTCGGCGGTGCGGGTGGCGTTCACGCCGCTGAAGGTGGAGGCGAAGCCCTGGGATTGGGCGTAGGCGGTGGCGTGCCAGGCGAGGTGTTCGCGCGGCTGGGCGGCGAGATCGACGGAGAGGAATTTCTCGCGGGAGCCGTTGTGCTGGTAGGGGGTGCCGTTGTTGCGGCGCTCCTCGAAGGCGCGCGCGGTAGTGACGACCTCGATACGTTCGGTGACGGCGTGTTTCCAACGCAGGGTGAGCCAGTGGTGCTCGCTGCCGGCGGGGACATCGATGGGGCCGCGGCGCTCGGGGGCGACGAGGCGGAAGCCGTCGGTGCGGAACGAGCGGCCGAGGAGTTGCACGGCGCCCTGGCGTGTGGGGACGAGCAGGGCGAGCTCGGCGCTGCGCGTCCCGTAATCGCCCACGGTGGCGGCGAACGTGAGGCTGCCGGTGTGGACCCAGCGGCCCGGCGCGGGCGGGCGATCGAGGAGCTCGAGGCGCGGGCGAAGCGGGAGCGAGAAGAGCTGGAGGACGCCGCCGAGGGCCGCGTTGCCCCAGGCGGTGGCGCCGCCGCCCGGCACGATTTCGGCGCGGGCGAGGCCCTCGCGCGGGAGTTTGGACCAGGCGACCCAGCCACCGAAGGGATCGTTGAGCGGGACGCCGTCGAGGAGCAGCAGCGAACGGCTGGCTCCGCTCGGGCCGAGGCCGCGGAGCGAGACGCCTTGGGCGGTGGGGTTGGCGGAGAGCGAGTCGCTGCGGCGAAACAGGCTGAACCCCGGCACGCTGCGCAGGGCGGCATCGAGCGTGGTGGCCGGGGTGTGGCGCAGGGTGTCCGCGGGCAGGACACGAAGCGTGGCCGCGACGGTGTCGGGTCCCTGGGGCGTGCGGCCTGCGGTGACGACGAGGGGGCCCATCACGTTGAACGGCAGCACGGGCGGGGTGCCGTCGCCGACGGCCGGAGAGCCGACCAGAAAGCCGAGGTAGCGCGGCAGGCCCGGCGGAACAGTCGGGTAAGGCTGCGGGCTGACACCGATGCCGCCAAGGGCCTGCCGGGAATCGGGGCCGGTGGCGGCGCCCGGCGCGACGTCGGCCGATCGGACCGATGCGGCGAGGCATCCGAGACCCAGCGAGACGACAGCGAGGCGGAGAGAGAGAGGCAGGGGCACGAGGAGGACGGAAAGGGACGGGAGAGGGAAACGCTGCCCGGTGAGGCGCAGCGGGCAAGGGAGGCGTTGCGTGCGAGCCGGTGTTTATGACGAAACCGCGGGGGTGCGCGAAGTTGCGATTATAGGCTCGGCAAGCGTCCGGGCATTTGGGATGGGTGGGCTTCCGCGCCCGGCGCGGAGCAACTTATGTCACTGTGGGAATACAAGGTCATCACGAGCGGCAAAGGCGGATTCGCCTCGCCCGCCTTGCTGGAGAAATTTCTGAACGATCTGGGACGCGACGAATGGGAAATCGTCACGTTCCAGACAGCGCCGGATAACTTCCTGGCGTTTACGGGTCTGGCGCGCCGCACGACGCAGCGCGACTGGACGTTGGAGGACGCGGCGGCGGCGGCGGCGAAGGCCGAGGCGGAGAAACTGCGCGCCGAGTTCGAGGCGAAATTCAAGGCGGCCAACCAGCCGGCGCCGGCGGAGGAGCGTTCGCCCTCGTTTATCGAGGAGAAGCTCACGGGCGACGATGGTTTCCGGAAGCCCGTCGACACCTCGCGGGACGACGAGCCGGAAGCGGCCGACGACGAGAAGGACGATTGGGACAAGCTCACGGCGGCGGAGGAGGACGAACTCCCGACGTTCTTCGAGGCGATCAAGCCGCACATGCGGCGCAACCAGCGCGGGCCGGGCATGTCGGTCGGCGTCGAGTATCTGGCCAAGAAGTGGGATCAGGCGGAGGACGACGTGAAGGCGGCACTCGTCGAGTGCGGCTTCACGCTCCCGGCCGATGAGGACTCGAAGGCGGAGTATCTCGAATACGACGGCGATCTCTACTGGCTGAACATCAATCGCCGCGGCGAACTCTGGATCAACACGAAGGAAAAACCGCGGCAGGTGTTCCGTTCGGTGAAGGCCACGAAGCTGGCGGTCGAGGAGGAGGCGCCGAAGCCGGCGACCGGCCACGCGGCACCGGCCGAAGGCGGGACCGAGAAGACGGAGTCGGGCGAATCCAAGCCCGAAGGCGCCGCGCCGGCGGCTCCGGTCGAGGGTAGTGCGACGGCGGATACTGGGGCGGGCGGCGACGCAGCGCCGGCGCCGGAGAACAGGGGCGGTGGCCGGCAGCTGCCGGAAGGCCCGGACCTGCTGCGCAAGATCCGTCCGCACATGCGCCGCAATCGGCGCGGTCCCGGTGGCTCGGGCAGCAGCACGTTCCTGGCGCGCGCGCTGCGCGTGAAGGAGGACGATCTGAAGGCGGCGTTTGTCGCGCTCGGGCTTACGATGCCGGCGACGTCGGGCGACAAGGAGGTCTATACCGAATTTGGCAACGAACTCTGGTGGCTGAATCTGGATTCCCGCGGCGGGCTCTGGATCAACGGCCGCGAAAAGCGCTCCGGCGAAACGCTGGCGGCGGCGAATGCGGCGGCCAGTGCCGAGGCCGCGGTGGCGGGTGATGCCGCGGCGGCTCTGGCGGCCCCGGAGGGCGCGGCCGCAGCAGCTCCGACCGAGTCGGCTCCTGCCGCGGAGACGATTGTGCCGGCGGGCGTGACGGAAGCGTCACCGGCGCCGGCCGCCGAGTCGGCGGCCGCTCCGCTGAGCGAGAGCGAGCGTGGGCGCGAAGTAGCTCCGGTGCCCGCGCCGACGGAAGCGGCGGCGGCACCCAGCGTGGCGGAAGCACCGGCCGCGCCGGCTCCGGCCGTGGCGCCCGAAGGAGTGAACAATCCCGTGCTCGCCGGCGTGCGGCCCCTGCTGAAGGAAACGCGGAGCGGTGGCATCGCGGGCAAGGTCGACCGGTTGGCGCAGGATCTCGGCAAGAGTTCCGACGATCTCGTGGCGACGCTGGTCGGCGCGGGTTTGAAGGTCCCGGAGAAGCCGCGCGAGAAGCCGGTGTTGGTCGAGCATGCGGGCGAAAGTTTCTGGCTGAACCGCAACGGCCGCGGGGAACTCTGGCTCAATGCGAAGGCTTCGAAACTGGCCGCGGAAGACGCGGCGGACGAAGCCGACGACGAGTCGGCGGCGGATGGCGAGGGCGCGGAAGCGTCCGAGGCCGGAACCGAAGGTGGCGAGGGCGACGCGGAGAAGAAGCCGCGTCGGTCGCGCGGCCGCGGCCGCAAGAGCGAGTGAGTCGTCGGCGGGCGTGAGCCTGCGCGACGGCGCGAGGTGAAATCGGGGCGGCTTTCGGCGCGTGGCCGGAAGCCGCGGAGGGGATCGCGTGCGGGAGAGGCAGACCGCGCGGTGAACACCGGCGCACGGAAGCGGACGGAGCGGGCGTTGACGTGCCGGCGTGGCGGGCTTCAGCTCGGCGCATGTTTACGATCATCGGGGGCGACGGGCGGGAGTATGGGCCAGCGACCGCTGAGCAGATCCGCGGGTGGATCGCGGCGGGGCGCGCGAATCTCGAGACCAAGGCGCGCGCGGTGGGCGCCGAGGAATGGCGGCGGCTCGGCGACTACGCGGAGTTTTCGCCGCAGGCGAGCATCCCGCCGCCGGTGACGACGATCGGAGCGGGTGCGGCAGTGCCGATGGCGGCGGCAGCGGGTGCGACGGGCGCGACGCCGGAACTGGCGGGCCGCGGCACGCGGCTCGGTGCGGCGGTGATCGATCGGATGTTGGCCACGATCGTGGCGCTGCCCGGTGTGGCGATGATGTGGCCGGTTTTTCTGCAACTGATCACGGCAGGCATGCGCGGCGAGCAGCCGGACCTCGAGGCGATGAGCACGGGCTCCTTCATCCTCGGCATGATGCTGGCCGGCGCCGGCTGGCTGGCGCTGTTCATCGTGCAGGTTTACCTGATCAGCACGCGGGGTCAGTCGCTCGGGAAACGCATGCTGGGGGTCCGGATCGTGAAGTATGCGGACAACGCGAACCCCGGATTTCTGCACGGCTGGCTGCTGCGCAATTTCGTGCCCGGCGTCATCGGCGCGGTGCCTTACATCGGTCTGCTGTTCGTGCTGGTGGACCTGTGTTTCATTTTCGGCGAGGAGCGCCGCTGCGTGCACGATTACATCGCGGGCACGAAGGTCGTGAAGGTCTGACGCCGGCGGAGCGGTTTGCGGGCGCGCGTCGCTCCGGATCGGGGTTCAGGGCGCCGGGGGCGCGAATCACTTCTTTTCGCCGAAGGTGGCGCGGATGTAGGCGAGGACGGCGCGGCGCTGGTTGGCGTTGATGATGGCGCCGAAGGCGGGCATCGCGGCGGATTCCTTGCCGTCGGCGATGATCTTGAGGAGTTCGGCGTCGGATTTCGCGAGGCGGGATTTGTCGTCGACGAAGTTGGCGGCGCCGCCGGGCACGGGCAGGCCGCGGCCGTCGGGCTGGTGGCAGGCGACGCAGTAGAAGCGATAAACTTTTTCGCCGGCGGCGAGGAGGGCGGCGGTGGGGGCGTTGTTGGTCTCGCCGGGCGCTTCCTTCGCGCCGAGCGAGGTCTCGCCCGGCTGCGGGAGCCGCGTGGTGCCGCCGACGGTGCGCGCGCCGTCGCGGAGGCGGTTGGCGGTGTAATAGGCGAGCGGGTTGGCGAGGGGTTCGCCGGACGCGGCGCGCAGCGTGGGGACGGAGAGTTCGTAGACGAAGCCGGGCTGCAGCTCGGCGAGGACGAGTTCGACGCTGCGGCCATCGGCGGCGGCGTGGGCCGCGGTGACGGCGACTTTCGCCTCGTCGACCCACGGCGAGCCATACTTCACGTGGTAATAGTAGCGGAAGCGGGTGAGCTCGTAGCTCGCGGGGGCGGCGAGCTGCGTGCGGTCGATGGGCTGCGTGAAACTCACGCGGAAGCCGCGGTCGGTGAGTGTGACGGCATGGAGATCGGGCGACGCGGTGCCGTCCCACGCGATGCGTTGGAGGCCGTCCTCGCCGGCGCCCCAGCCGGCGGTGGCGGCGACGTAGAGCGCGCCATCGGGGCCGAAGGCGGCGCGGGTGCCGCCGGCCTTGTAGCGCGCGCCGGTGACGTAGGGGGCGAGCTCGTTGCGGCCGAGAAACGGGAAACACGCGCCCTGCCAGGCGCCGGCGACCTGCTCGAGGGTGGCGCGGACCATGAGGCGGCTGTAGTCGCCGACGAAGACGTGGCCGGCGAAGGGGCCGAATTTGCCGCGCGAGAGGTCCCACACGGGTTCGCCGGGGGAGTTGCCCATCGGGCCGTGCGGGAAGACGACCGCGGGAGTCTTGAGCCGCTGGAAGAGTTTCTCGGTCGAGAGGGCGGCGCGATCGTATCCGGTTTCCCACTTCAGGCTCGCGGCGTGGCCGTGGAAATCGCCGGGGGCGACGTGGAGGAGGCCGGTGGCGGGTTTGTAGTCGCCCTGGTTGTCGGTGACGAAGAGTTCGCCCTCGGGGCTGACGCCCATGCCGTTGGCCTGGCGGAAGCCGCTGGCGACCGGGGTGAAGGTCCCGTCGGGCGCGATGCGGACGATCCAGCCGCGCCACGGCGTCTCGGAACGGTGGCCGGCGGGCTCGAGCACGTGCGTGAGGTCGCGCGGGCCGCGGGTGGGCAGCGTGGGGTAGGCGTCGGCTTCGGCGCGGTCGCGGGTGATGGTGGAGTCGAGCGAAGGCTGGCCGTAGAAATTGCCGGCGCGGTCGCGGGCGAGGCCGAAGAAGAACTCGTGGTAATTCTGGGAAAGGCCCCACTTGGCGCCGAGGGTGTCGAAGGTGTCGGCGGTCCCGTCGCCGTCGGTGTCGCGCGCGCGCAGGACCTCGGGCCGGTGCGCGATGAAGAGCGTGGATTCCGAATCGGCGACGAGGCCCATGGGTTCGTCGAGGCCGCGGGTGAAGCGTTGCCAACGGGCGGAATCGGCCGCGCGGATCCAGACCTCGCCGAGGCGCGTGGCGATGACGAGGGAGCCTCGGGGGGTGAACGTGACGGCGGCGATGCCGCCCTTGAGTGCGGGCGGGAGGGTGACGTTCTCGATCCGGTAGCCGGCGTGGGCGGGCAGGGCCGCGAGGAGGAGGAGCGGGAGGGCGGCCAGTCGGCGGCGCACCCGGGAAGGCAGGTGGGCGATCATGGCGCGGCGGGCGGGGCGAGCGGGAGTTCGAGGAGGAAGGCGCCGTCGCGTTCGCGGCGGAGTTCCTGCGCCGGGCGGCCGGCGACGACATGCCACCAGCGGGCATCGGCGCCGGCGGCGATGTGGAACCGCCGCTGCAGGGCGGCGCCGTCGGGCCGGGCGCGGATCTCCTCGCGGACGGGCGTGCCGTCGACGGTGTAGCGGAACTCGATGGCGTCGCCGCGCAGGCTGTAGCCGGTGAACTCGACGACGGGGGCGCGGGCCGGATCGCCGCGGCGGAGCGGGGCGTCGCCGGATTCCTGATACGCGACCGGGCCGAGCAGTTTGGCGGGGGAGAGGAACTTGCCGGGGCCGGGACGGGTGGCGGAGAGGTCGACGAAGCCGCCGGTCCAGACGTAGCTCACGGCGGCGCGGACGGGGTCGAAGCAGAAGTGGATGCCGCCGGGCAGGCCGACGGCGAAGCTGCTGGGCGAGGCGCCGTGCGGGAGGAAGGTGCGCTCGAGGAGGAGCTCGGCGCGGGCGGCGGCGACGGCACCGAGAGCGAGCAGGGCGACGACGGCGCCGTGGAGCGGGCGCGCGGCGGGGCGGGAGAAGGTGATCATTTCCGATGGGTAAGGAACACGAAGGCGCCGAGTTTGGAGGCGGTGAGGACATCGGGCACGCCATCGCGGTTCACGTCGATGGCGGTGACCTGGGTGCCGAGCGCGGAGTGGTCGTCGATGAGCTGCGGGACGAACTTCGCGCCGCCGGCCGCGGCGCGGTCGCGGCGGAGCAGGAAGGCGTAGTTGACGGGCGTGCCCATGGGCTCGACGTCGCCGGTGGGGCCGTGGGCCCAGCGGCGTTTGCCGGTGACAACATCGGGCAGGCCGTCGCCGTCGAGGTCGGCGAGCGTGAGCGCGTGCGGCTGCGAGAAGGCGACGCCGAATTGTTTCTCCTCCTCGCGGGTGCCCATCATGCGGTGTTCGACGAAGGTGATGGCGCCGGTGGCGTCGCGCTGCTGCTCGAACCACGAAAGGCCCCAGCCGTGGGCGTTCTTGGCGGTGATCACGTCGTGGCGGCCATCGCCGTTGACGTCGGCGATGAGGATCTGGGCGCCGCCGCGATCGGTGGAGAAGACGAACGGATGTTTTTTCCAGAGTGTGCCGGGCGGGGAGTTCTGCGGCGGCTGTTCCCACCAGCCTTCGTTCAGCACGAGGTCGGCGCGGCCGTCGCCGTTGATGTCGCCGATGCCCTCGCCGTGGTAGTAGTGGTTGAACTCGGCTTTCTCGGTGATCGCGTGGAAGCGCCAGGGTGCGGTGGGGTTTTTCCAGTCGGGGGCATACCAGCCCCACTGTTTGACCTTCTGCTCGGCGGTGTCGCCGGAGATGGAGACGAGCTCGGGGCGGCCGTCGCCGTCGACATCCTCGAAGAGCGGCGACTCGCCGAAGACGCGGCGGGAGACGAAGTGTTTTTTCCAGCGGGCCTCGGGTTGGGTGGCTGCGGCGGCGCCGGGGTTTTCATACCAGAACGCCTCGTGGAAGAGCACGCGGCCGAGGACGAGGATGTCGGGGCGGCCGTCGCCGTTGAAGTCGTGCGGGAAGGAGAACATGGAGTTGGTCGGGTTCTTCTCCAGGGCCTGCGGGACGGGATCGTAGAAGGTGTGGCGGGTCTTGAAGTCGGGGCCGCGATACCAGAACGGGCCGGCGATGACATCGAGGTGGCCGTCGGCATCGAGATCGGCGGCGTGGATGCCGTCGCACCAGTATTCGGAGGTGAGCGTGATCTTTTCGAAGCGGACGTCGCGTGGGGCGGCGGCGAGGGTGAGGGCGCCGGTGGCGAGAAAGGCCGGGGCGACGAGCTGGCGGAGTAGGCGGGGAAGGGATTGCATCGGGCGGAGCGCGACGGGGGCGCGCGGGCGGCGGCGGGGCCGGGATTCTCATACCAATACGCTTCGTGAAAGAGGACGCGGCCGAGGACGAGGATGTCG
>JACCDX011701490.1_pt1 | contig 27071 bp, 39 predicted proteins | sample 7449681 | NCBI WGS metagenome assembly JACCDX01 (sample SAMN15323450, study PRJNA562643) | freshwater metagenome | isolation source: river surface water | place: USA:Blue River Watershed | collected 2017-08-18
CTGATGTAAATCCTACTACTCAAAAATCTCAATTTATTCATTATTATAACCTCAGCGGAAGATATGTTAAATCTCAGCAAATTGAATATCCAGAGAACTCTACAATTATATGTAAACAATTGAACTTATTTTCAACTTCAAATTCTGTCATTTTAACTCCTTATGTTTCCAATACTGTCAACGCTGGTAATATTAAATTTATAAACAAAGATGGAACCTTACAAACAAGTGTTTCACAGGTTATTAATAACAATATTTCTTATGTAAGCAATTATTTATATAACAGTACTTATACTGACCCTCTTAATGGTGTTTCGTATAGTACAGTTCAACTTCAAAGTCCTTTAGAATATTCTTTTACTGGAAGCTACTTTAAAAACTACAATATGTTTCTTCTAGGACAACCTTTAGATACATACTTAAATAAAAATTTCTCAATCAGAGAAAATTATACTACTATCCCTCTAACAGGTACTAACAAATATTATTTTGCATTAAACAGTCTTATATCAACCGATAAAATTATAAGAAATCCTATTTCAGTTAATGGAAATTCTACTGAATATTATACTATGAATTTAAGTATAAGTCAACTCTTTGGAATGATTAAATATAATGTTGAAGATATGCCTTCTGTTGACAACAAAATTAACATTCAAGAAGTGTTCTCTAATAATACCATAAATACATCATCTACATATTATGTTTCATTCCCTTATACTGGAGCTACTGGAGCAATTGAAAATAAAATAGTAGAAGTTTCATCTATTACAACTGACCCTGTAACAGGAGATTATACTTTTACATTCAACGATATAAATGACCTTAGAATTTCATCTCCTAGTGGAAGTTTTTATGGACCTTATCTTCAATTAAATCAGGCTAATCCGAATGTATATTATACCCTACAATTCTTCCCTGCAAGTATTATTAACCCTGTATACTATACTGTTTCCTGTAACTATCTTATAATACCAAATAGAGCTTTAAGACAACCTCCTGAGTTAGGAATAAAGAACTTAACAGATATGCCTTATATTTATATTGCTATTTATAATGTCAATGATGAGAATAGATATGACCGTGAAATTGTTAATATTGTCTACGATAATAACCCTAACAGAGAGCAAGTAAGTATATTCCAAATTCCAACCGTAAATGCATCCTCAACTGCAAATTGGATTACTCTAAGCTCATCTACAAGAGCAAAAATTAAGTTTTTACCTACTTTTAATAACATAAGAGTCACCCTCTATGATATATACGGTAATCCTATTATTTTTGATAATACACCAAAGTCTTTTGAAACCTTCCAAACAGTCCCAGATAGTCTTATGCAAGTAACTGCTAATTTAACCTTCACTAAAATCTAATTTTTCTTTTTTAATTTTAAGAATTAAAAAAGAACATATAAATGGCTCTAAACACTCATACTTATGACCCTTATTATAAGGAAGTTTTTCAATCTCAAATCCTCCCCAATCTTCCAAAACTTTCTAATACTGAAAGTTCACAAGAATGGGGTGAAATTATGCTAGAAAGTAAAAAATATCCACACGATATTCAGAACCTGTGTTTTCACGTTTATAGATTACATAGTGTTGATATGAATGTGGGTGGTTATAGCTGTAATTTACTTGGTTCTCAAGTCTGGAAACTCATCAAGAACAACGAAGACGCAAAGGTTCTTTTTATGGAACAATTTAGAGATATGGCAACAGGATATTGCGAACAAGGTCAAACTAACCGTTATTTACAAGTATATAATGCATTTATCCAACCTCGTTGTTCTTAAGAAGCTCAGGTGATATTTCTTTTTTCAAAAACTTCTCAGATGACTGGGACATAAGGCGTTTTATTACTTTTTCATCTTTTACAGCATTCCTCCTCTTTAAAGCATCTTCTATATTTACAGTATTAGGTTCCCCGTAAACATTCGTTGTTAGTTGTTCTTCAAACTCTTTTGTCTTTTCTTTTAACGGGTCGCTTGACCCACACATCCCTACCATTGATTTAGGGTCGTGATATATTATCCCCTTCTCCTTATCTATACATTTAAGCTTCATTCTATCCCTATCTGAAAGCATTACGCACATTTTACCTTCCTCGTTAGAGAAGAAGCTCAAGAAAACATCTTTTACAATTCCATAGCTTGTATAAACCGGATATGTATAATTCTTATCCACAATCTCGTCAAATCTCTGCTGGGATAAATCAAGGGGTTCCATACCGTATAATATCATATTATTTTGAACGTATTTATTATTAATAACAGTCTGGTTTATGACTGGTTTTCTCTCTTTTATTTCACTTACATCTGAACTCAGCTTGTCTATTTTTTGATGTAATACATCAAGTTGTATTGAGCTACAGTTCTCTTTGTGTTTCAAAAAATGTTTTTCTATAAAATATTCTTTACCACAACCATCACAAGAGTATATCTCTTCTTTTTTTTCTTCAGACTTCTTACAACCTATTTTATGTCTATTAAGATGATAGCTTCTTCCAAACACATAACCGCATATATCGCAAGGAAACTTCATTTTATAAAATATAAATATTTTTTTAAATTTTATATTTTTAAAGGGTAATTAAAGAATAAAATAAGAAAATATAATTAGCCTTTTGATTAACCTTTAAAAAATAAGAAAATGTATCAAAACGTGTCTTTTTATGTTAATATTTGAGGGTAAAAATATCCTTAAATAATAACTTTTTGAGTGTTAGAAATTGTGTCTTCTTTATAAACTTTCCCAGGAAACAAAAAAAATATTTTGGGAAAAAGTTTTATATGGCATTTTCATCATATGACTTTGATTCCAGAAAAATAAATTTATTCAGGCTAATTTACCTGGCCCTTTTTGCCCTTTAAAGATGAGTTATTCAGGCTAATTTACCTGGCCCTTAAAACTTTAAAAGTTCTAAAAAACGCACTTTTGCTCGGGTAAATTTACCCGAGCGCCCCCGGTTTTTAAAAATCCGCAAAATCTTCGAAGATTTTGTGCCTTTTTTTTGCCGGCCAAGAAAAAAGTTTACGACGACATCATCATCGTTTACTGCTTTTAGAAAGGTTTTTGCGAAATAAGTTTACCCTGAAAAATGTATCAAAAAGGGATATTTTCACGACATATCAGGACATCCTACTGATTTTCCCAATATCCGTTTAAAGAATAAAATCATCTTTTTAAAAATGAGACATTCCAAGGTAAGTATAGACGAAATTATTAGGTATTATGAAAAGGAAAATGCAACCTTAAAACAAGAACAAGAAAGACTTAAGGGAGCGATAAAAGACCTTATGGATGAGAACTTCGAACTCATCGAGAAAATAGACTTTCTAAGAGACGAGATTAAAACCCTGAAATATGAGAGTCACCTCACTTCTATAATAAGTTCTCTTGGAACAGTAAAATTTCAGTCTAAAATTTAATTGATTTTTATATTTTTATTTTAATTCTATAATATATTAATAGAGTTAAAATGAGTATCAACTTCGAAAAATTTATTACAGCTTGTAAGAACGACGATTTACAATTTGTTCTCAATTTTCACTCTAAACATGGCGACGCTATCTTTACTTGTAGAGAAAAAGGAAACAATCCTTATCACATATGTTCTTTATATGGTAGTTTTAAGGTATTAGAATATCTTCTTGAAACATCAGGAAAATACATAAATCTTCTTAACGGAGAACTGAGAGCACCAATTCATTTAGCAATAGAATATGGTTGGACCAAGTGTGTAAGATTATTAATAGAATATGGAGGTGTGATTAAGAATGGAACATACATATTTTCAACTTTAGCTGATTTTGAACCTTATATTAAGAATGAGTTTATGAGGGGTCTTATAAGAAACAATATTGACAAACAAGTTCTTGAGCCTAATAAACCTTCAGATTTTATACCAGCTTCATCTTTGCCTAAGAGTGAACTAGATTTACCTCCATTTAATTTTCCTTCTCCGTTTGATGGTATACCCTTTACATCATCTTTACAAAGACAAGTAGCTGTTGATTTTTCACAATTTAAAAAAGAGACTTTAAAAGACCGTATAAACAATTCAACTTTACCTGAAGACTACAAGAAAATGGCTTTAGATAAGGAGCTTTCAATTTCCAATAATCTTTCATCATCTGCTTCAAAAGATAAAGAATGGGTTGAAACCTTACTTAAGATTCCCTTCAATAAGTACTCTAATTTGGTTGTTTCAAAAAAGTCGAATACCTTGCAGGAAATCCGAGATTTCTTTGTTAATGCCGTAAAAGATATGGATGAAGTATCTTACGGTATGGAAAGTGTTAAAGAAGAAATTCTTGACTGTGTCTCTCAGATGATTTCTACTAACAGTGACTGTATGCCAAGAGTTTTGTGTCTTCAAGGTAGTCAAGGTGTTGGAAAAACGTCTTTCATAAGAGGTGGATTAGCTAAGATTTTGAATAGACCGTTCAAACAGATTAATATGGGAGGAATGACTGATTCAAGTTTTTTACTCGGTCACGAACAAACATATATTGGTTCAAGACATGGAATTATTGTCAACTCATTGATAGAAACAAAGGTGATGAACCCTATTATTTTTATGGATGAAGTAGATAAGATTTCAACTTCAGAGAAAGGTGTAGATATTCAAAGTGTTTTAATACACTTGACAGACCCGATTCAGAATAGTGATTTCCAAGATAAATATTTTCCAGGGGTAAATATAGACTTGTCAAAGGTATTATTTATTTTCAGTTGTAATGACGACACAAAATTATCACCTATCCTTAAAGACAGATTAAATATTATAAGGGTAAAGAATCCATCGGTTAATGATAAGGTTATAATTGGTAAAAAATATTTATTGAAGGAATTATGCCCTAACGTAGGTATTGATGTGTCAAAGATTATTATAGAAGAAGAGACCGTTAAATATATTGTCACAAATTATTGTAAAGATGATGTTGGGTTAAGGGGATTAAAGAAGTGCATTGAAAGTATATTACTGAAGGTGAATAGTGCTTTATATAACCCATTAACAAAATATAAAAGCTTGAAAAATATAAGCTTAGAAGAGCCGTTTGAAATAACTATTAAAGTAGTAGAAGATGTGCTTAAGAAAAACGAGGATAGATATAGTGAGTTGATGAATAGTATGTTTTTGTGAACTTTTTAATTTTAATTTAAAACGAAGAAAACTTTAAAAAAATGTTTAAGTGTGAATTTTGTGGAGGAGAATATAAGGGTCAAAATGTATTGAATATACATAAGGCAAAAACCAAGTCTTGTATTGAGCTTCAAATAAAAAAATTAGGAAAACCTATTTCTGAAATTAATAAAGAAAAGAAGGCTAAGGAAGAGGCTGATAAAAAAGCTAAACAAGAAGCTAAAAAAGCAAAAGAAGAGGAAAAAAAGGCTAAACAAGAGGCTAAAAAAGCAAAAGAAGAGGCTGATAAGAAGTCTCAACCTACTTTTTTAGAAACAGTAACTGATGATGAAGAAACTCATTCAGAAAGTGAAGAAGAAATAGATGAGAATACAGAATTACCAATTTCATCTTCTTCTGATGATGAAACTTCCGACGAAGAAGTGTATAAAGTAGAAGAACCAGAATTTGTTAAAGAGGTATTTGATAATATAGAAGAGTATCAAAGAACAAACCCTTCAAGGCTTAATAATTTATTTAAGAGAAAAACAACTACTGTGAAGACTGAAATTATAAATGAAGACCAACCGCCAGAAGTTCATAAGAAAAAGATAGAAGAATATTTACCTTCTAAAGAAGTTGAAAAATCCTTTACCGTTGATGATAAAATCTTAGGTAAACATAAGAATGAAATACAAAAAGAAATTACAAAGTTAATTGAAGATAAATTTGTTTCTTTTGAAAATAAGATGATGAAAACCTTTGAAACAAAGATGAATACTATAATTGAAAACATTGGTAAAATAGAGGGTGTAAATGAAAAGAAGTTAAAGTCAATTGAAAACAAGTTAGAAAGGGGAACAATAAGCGTAAAAGATGTTGAAAGAGTTATTGATACTAAGTTAGACGATATGTTTACTATAACAACAAAGATGCTTGCAGAAGTTGAATCAAAGAGTGAGTTACTAGATATTTTTAGGGAGAATATGGAGGATATTATAGAGAAGCATTATGGGCTTTATAAGAAGTTTAAATATATTAAAGAAGATATGGAAGATATGGTTTATAATAAAAGATAAATTTAAAAAAATGTTAATACCTTTTATTAAATGAAGATATTAATAAGACTGAAACCAACTAATAGAATGTCTTTATATAATTGGATAGAAGTTAATATTGATAAGAGTAATCCAAAGGTTAAGGATATATTTGATTTTGCTTGTAAAGAATTAAAGGGTAAGTGTAAAGTTGCAAGAGGAATTTCCTATTTAGATATGGACGATGAACTTATCTCTGGAGAATTTTTAAATATTATACCTGTTTAAAAGGTTAAAATATCATAATAAAAGATGAATTATACCTGGTCCTTTCCTTATATTAAAGACATCAAAGTAGCGTTTGAGGTTGGCTCAAGAGATTTACTTGATGCAAATGAAATTGCAGATAAATATGACTGTGAAGTTTATTCATTCGAATGTAACCCTGATTGTATCAGAGAATGCTTAAAGAATAATAATGATACTAGAGTTTCATTAATTCAAAAAGCAGTTTGTGAAACAGATGGTAAAATTAGTTTTATGTCATTCGATTTAAATAAATATGACAATATGGGAGCATCCTCAATTTATGAGATTGATTTTACAACAAATAGACCTATTTATGACCCTGATTATGGAAGAAGAGACGTACAGAATAAAGTTGAAGTGGATTCTTGTAGATTAGATACATTTTGTAATGAAAAAAATATTATTCCTGAGGCTATTTTTATGGACGTGCAAGAGGCAGAACTCTCCGTTTTAAAATCGCTAGGAGAACTTCTTAAGAAGGTTAAATATATTGTTTTTGAAGCATCTAATAAACCAACATATAAGGGTGGATGTAGTTATAAAGATATAGATGATTTTTTAAGGGAGAATGGATTTGGATATAGAAGTGATAATATGCCGGAGAGTCAAAAAAATAATTTTAATTGGGGTTTTTGTGATTGGTTATATATAAATAAAGATGTGTTGTGAGTTCTTCTTAAAATATTTTAGAGACTATGACGAGATTGAAGAGTATGATAATGAAAACTACTTTGACAAAGCCGTAAAAATTCTTTATGAAAATGAGAGGGGATTAGTTCTTCATCATACATCTTGTGGAATGATTACCTTTTCAGAGAGATTTATAAGGTGGTATAACCATTTACCAGATCCATTTTTCACATTTATGAGTGAGTTTAGCGTGGTTCAAGCAACTTGTGAAATAAAACAACTTTTTTATATGGGGAAGTTAAGTCAGGATAAACATCACCTGTTTTTTATCCTTGTAAGAGATTATTATAATGATAACTAAAAAAACTAAATGAAAAAATAAGTTTAATTATAACTGATAAATATCATTTATAATGAATATTGTTGAAATCGAGAAAGAAATTAAAGGCTGTATTTTATCAGCTGTCAATAAGTCTGACTGTCTTTCCGTTTTTGATAGACTGTGTGACGTCTTTAAAAATCATTTTGAAAAACCAGCCCATAATATAACCGAAATTAAGAAGAGAACAACAAAATCTAAAGGGGATATTTTTGAGGTCTTTTGTATGATGTATTTACGAGCAAAAGGATATGAAGTTTGGCACTTAACTCAAGTTCCAGATGAAGTGCTAAAATTCTTAGGAATGCAACGTTTTGATGTAGGTATTGACCTTATTGCAAGGATTAAAATACCAAACAGAGAATGTGTTTCTCTTAATGATTACTTTTATTTTCCAGTTCAAGTTAAATATAGAAAACCGACAAAGGATAGACAAGGAAGAACCGTTCATAGAGTTGGTTGGAAGGATATTTCTACCTTCTTATCTCTGTGTATGAGAACAGGTCCTCCAGGAAATGAGACCACAAAGAAAGGTTGGATGAAGCACGTAGTTATGACAAATGCAGATAACGTTTGCTGGAGAGGTAAGAAGACAAAACAAGACTGGACTATAGCTAAGAAATCTTTTGAAAAATGCAATAACTTCTTCTGGTTAGGTATGATAGGTCATAAACCAAAAGTGACAATTGAAGAAGATCAACCATCACAAAAACAAGAAGTTTCTCAAAAGACCTTGGGTCTTTCTCAGAGAGAACTTAGGGCTAAATGGCTTGATAATTTAAAAGGTTAAAAGGACACTGGGTCCTTTTAATTGAAATTTAAAAGATACTTTACTTTAAAGTATAAAAATGAATTCTACAATTTATTATAGCTTAGTAACTAGTTATGGTGCTGCAAGAGCTGTATATTGGTTGCATAAAGTAAATGATTCAACTATAACAAAAGATGGTATTAAGAATCATCCTCCTACTTTAGCTAAATCTTTACTTTTCACGGGATGTAGTGCAGGTATGTCTCCTTTATTATGGCCTATTTTTATGTTTAGCGATATCTCAAGATATGAGAAGTCGAAGATGGAAATAAGAGATAAATCCCCTCCATATCCATTCAATAATTTTACTTGGAGAGATGAAAAATAATTTTTTTATACCTAACATATGTAAATGAGTGAATGTCCTAATAGCGATCCAGACTTTGATAAAGTTATGGGAAGATGGTTTGACACAACCTCAAAAGATTACCCTTCAAATAGAAAGAAGGTTTATTATGGAATATGTATTTGGGTTAGATTGATACTGTTTACTTTAGTTTTTTATTATAGAAAAAATAAATATATGCCTTATATATTAGCCTTATTTTCTGTGTCATCAATCATACACTATAAGGATGTTATAATGACACCAGGAAGACAGTGGTGGAGCAAGAGATTTGATTTAAGTATAGCTGTTCTGCTATTGATTAGCTGTGTCTTAGTTATTTTAGGAAAAATAAATCCTATAATTATGCCTTTGATATTATACTCAAGTTTACTTGGAGGAATTCTCCAGAGTTTTTTCATAAAGTTTTGTTAAGTTAAAAACAAGTTTAAAATATAATAAATGAATTCGCGTCATTTATTATATGTGTTGTATACACTTTGTTTTCTGTATGAACTTAAGCAGAAGGACCCCCAATCGTATGAAGAACTGGAAAATTTACAGATGAATATCCCAATGCCAATTTTTTGCCAGATATTGGACGGAATTTTTTATTATAAAAGCTATTTTTATGTCTTCAAGACTTTATTTAAATGGCAGATGAGCGAGGAAGAAAAGAAATTAAAGGAAAAGGCTAATGCTTTGGCAAACTGGTCTAAAGAATTCAATAACAGATTTAATAAATAATGCTTACACTTGAAGAAGTAAATGAGTGGTTACTTACAAACTATAAAGATCATCCGCACTTTTCCGAAGAAGAAATGAAGAAGACTTACCTTCAAAATAATACTGTAAAAAATAATATAAAAGCCCTTGAGGAGGTTCTTAAAAAGAACAATGTGACGAATAGACAAATAGGGAACATTGTAAAGTCATATTTTGAAAATTTAGTACCTGAAGAAATTAAGGTTGATATAAAGGAAAAAGTTTTTGATTTTATAATAGGAAGAACAATATGCCGTGAAGGTAAGAATAAAGATTGCGACTGGTATGTTAAAGACCAGAATGAAGACACCATTTTAGGATTTAACTATCCACGTCTATTTTCAGGGGAAAAACAGATACAGAAATTAAAAAGAAATGTTTATAGGGAAGAACGAACTATAAATGTGTTATGTAATTTTCATCAGTTTAAAGAAGAGGATAAATTATTTGAGGTTATACGAGACGGAATTATGAAAGGAAATATTTGTTATTATGATAAGATAACAGACCTTATTGAAAGAATAAATTAATTTTTTATTTATAAGTAATAAATAAAAAAATGGATAGTTTAATGTGCAAGAATTGCGACTTTTCAAAAGTAATTTATCCCTTTATTATAGGGTTATTAATAACACTTGCAATTACAAATGTTTTAAAGTATACTTTAAAGGTGGAAAGACCTCCAACATATAAAGGGGGAAGAGACAGATATTCTTTCCCTTCAGGTCATTCGTTAACAGTTACTTTTATATTTTTATTTATATTCTTGACTTCACCTTCAATAATAACATTTTATTTAATGCTATTTATGTGGTATAGAGTAGCTTATAAAAGTTATTCTGATGGTTATCATAGGATAAATGAGGTGATAGCTGGAACAATTATAGGAGGGACTGTCGCCGTATGGATTAAAAATTAATTTTTTATTATTTCTTTATAATAAAAAATGAAGGAGAATTCGGATTATTTAGTTATGTTTTTTATAATGGTAATTTCAGGGTTATTTTCAACAATGAATGTTTGGACTGATAAGTATGATGATATGAGGCTTAGTATAAATGATTTATATATGATATTATTAATGACAGGGTGGATGTTCTTGTTAACAGGGATATATTATAAAAAATATAATGTGATGTTTATAGGTCTAATTTTAGTTTTAATAATTTTATGGGCTATAAGGACTCAATTTATGGTATCTTCAAAACAATATTTTCTGGGGATGATTCCACATCATTCTATGGCTATCCATATGAGTAAAAAATTAGTTGAAAATTACCCTTCAAAATACGACAATTTTGCAAAGGGTATAATAGATACACAGGAAAGAGAAATTGAATATATTAAGGCACAACTTCCATAGTAGTTATATTCATAATTCTGAGATTTTTATTACTACAAATATCGTCTAAATGTTGTCTTTCATCAATGTCAAAAAAGTTCTTATCTTTATCCTCAATTATATTAAATTTAGTTCCTACATTTAAAAGAATTTCATTCTCGCCTCCCATCTGTGTTATTGCTTCCATAAAAAGACCTTTAGTTCCAGGTACAGCTATAATTTTTTTGAAACAACATTTTTTTTCTGCAAATTCAAAGGCACTTTCAGCGTTAAATGATGTAGACATAAATGTGTTTGTTTGGAAGATAGTTTTAGAAGGTTCTGAATAATAATATTTATCCTTTACCCCACGATATAAAATTGATGTTTTAGTCATCGCTGGAGAATTATCTAATATTCTTTTTAAGTCATTAGCAAACAGCTTTATACATACACCATAAAATTCATCTGTAAAGTATTCAAGATTTTTAATTATATAAAGATAGGTGTCTGTAAGATTGTTAGTTATATTATTTTTTACGTCTAATAGAGTGATAGGTGAAGAGTCTATTAATCTTTTATAACGTGGAGCTAAACCATCTTTAATTATTTTAATAAGTTGAAAGAATAATGGGAAATAGAAATTCTTATACTTGTCTTTACCTTTCTTTTTAATTTCATTTAATTTATACTTGAGTTTAGGTAGATTTTGTATTAAGAATAAATTTACAAATTCATCTCCATTATAAGTATAACCAAGGATTGTATACTTGTCTTCAATAGGTAATTTTTTCATATAGTCAATACAAGAATAAACCCAGTCCATATCAAGAGTAAAATCATCTCCAAATAATGAGCTTGTTTGACCTCCATAATTATCATAAGATAATAACTGCTTAAGTTCAAACTGCTTTTCTGGTTTTGGAGAACTAAGATGTTCTGGTTTAAATTTTCCCCTTATAATAGTGGGTATTTTGAATATTGTTTTCTTTGTTGTTTGAACTAGAGGTTCAGGGTATTTTTCAGGAACAGTTTCCTCACAGAATTCCTTGTGTTTCTCATCTTTATAAAACCCATCTGGTGCCTTATAATTACCTTTTATTTCTTTATAAATAAGGTCAGCGTCAAATTCGTTATGATTATTTTCTTCTGCTTCTATATACGCATTTTTAGCTAAGTTTAAAGCTGATAAAGTTAAATATTCTCTGTGAGTGTTTAAGAAGGGAGTAAGACCCTCTGGAATATTATTAATTATTATGTTATTAAATATGTTTTGAACGTGCTTTTTATATTTATTTTCACCCTTTACATATGTTATAAAGTCATCTAAAGTATAATGGTCTATTAAAAGTTCACTTATAAGGGTAGGAAATATGTCAACTCCTAATATATCGAATAACATTATAGCGATATCATACCTCTTATTAGCTATAGATGCTTCTATAAGTTTATCCCTTAAAGTTTCATCTATCTTACTACCAGAAGTTAAAGCACTCTCAACAAAGTCAATAGGAATGCTTGAAATGTTATTTATAATTTGTTCTATTGTTGAGGTAGAAACAGCATTATAATTTTTATCAAGATACTTATAGACAAGAGGGACAAATTTAGCTATAATAGTCTTATATTTAAATACGTCAAACATATAGTTTGAGGGTTTATGTGGACCATCTGTTACAAGTGGAATTTGGGGGAATTCATCAATATCGGTTGAATGCCCTTCATACTTCTTTGTAGCCATAACATCTGCAATACAAATAATAAGTTGCATCATAGCTACAAGTTTAAAGAGATTAGTGTCACGGTCAGATATATAACCCTTATATACTTTTTCAAATTCTTTAACAAAATTTTCGGCACTATTAGATTTACCTGCTACTTTACCTATAAGCCAGTGTCCTCCAACTAGAACTTTTATGATATTTACTTCAAGCTCAGTTAAACCGAAATCGTTAAACATTTTTTCAAGGTCAATATCATTAGAGTTTATGTCTCTATAAGAGTTTAAGTCAATATAGGTTGCGCCTGTTATTTCGTGATCTGGTTTATCATAATAAGTAGTATTACCATCACCACCTTTTCCAATATCGTGTAAAAATGCAGCTAAAATAAGAACCTTTTTATCATCGACTGTTATACCAGCTCTTTGAGCCTCGTCGACGTATTGTTGGTTCCATACCTTATGAAGAGGATTATCCATATCTAAATTAGTATATAGGTCATTAACGTAGTAAGCAGCCCAAGTACTGTGTTCAATAAGGTCCCCCGCGTGAAAATCAGTGTTGGTTGTCTTATACTTTTCAAAGTCTTTAATAAGATCTCTAAATTCAGTAGAAACACTCATTTTATTATTATCTTTTGGATAATAATAAAAAAATTACATTTTTCCCCTCTCATCTTGATTATCATAATCAAGATATTTTGAGACTAACCAACCAAGGCAAAAATAAAACTGGTCTCCTAAGGAATTTACAACGCTATCAGCCTTATCTTTTCCCCCAGGCCACCATCCACTCTTACTTATAATTTCCATCGCGAAATCTTGGTTCTCAATTGCTTCAAATAAAAGATGAGCTACAAACGAGGTTGAAAACGAAATTCCAAAATAATAGAATATAATTCCGCTTGCGAAATGAAGGATTGAAAAGTTATCAGTAAAGTATTCACCCATTTAATAAATAGTTTAGAAAAAAGTTAAATTGTTGTTTGCAACTCAACCTTAGATGATTTTCTTGATTGTTCTTCTATAGGGTCAATTATATTATATGAACGCTTTTCAACGCGATTTGTGCTTAACGCAAGGGTATCTTTTATACTTTCTTTACAGATGTCAACAAGATTATATAGCTTATCTGAAACCAGTAAAACGTTAGAAATAATTGTTGTTACACTTTTGAACCCATCATAGTAAAAATAAAAAATGAGGACTGACGAGAAGATGACATTTAAAGTTTTCATAACAATGGTAATTCTAGCCCATTTATAAAGTCTTTTATTGTAGACCTTAACATTATCTATAATATCAGGGTATTCTTTTAAGTTTTCTTGAAGGGAATTATATGCTTGGTCTTTAGAATAATCCAATGTTTTTAAAAAATAAGTTTCTCTCATATTAATTACTGTGATGAGCATTATAAATGAAAAGAGAGTTATAAAGTTAAAAACAATCACAAATTCATTAAACATTGTAAGATTAGAAAAGTTATCTTGAAGGGTACAAGTAGCTTTTGTTTCAGGGCAATATTGAGGAACAAATATGGAGAGTAAAGCTGCCATACTTATTTTTACACCTTCAATTACCGTTGTGAAAATACCTTTAAGAAAATCTTTTCTGTCTTCCTTTGACATTTCAGTAACGGATGTTCTCCTTTCTTTTACTTCTTTTTTAGACCAGAAGATTGACTTTAACCACGAGATCATTTTATAAGAAGTAAAAGAAAATATTAATTAAATTGAGAATTTATATCGGTCATATATGAGTGGACTAGAAGTATATATCTAAAAATATAGTAAGATACTAAATCCAAGGTTGCAATTTTAAGTTTGTAAAAGGCAAAGTTTATGGTTTCAATATCCTCGTATAAAACTTTTAAGTTTTTATAAAAGTATATGAAGAGTAATATTTGTGAGATGAGATAAGCGGACATTTTTATACAAAAAAATAAATAAGATTTTTTTTTCTTCAGTTAAATTTAAAATGGGATTAGAACATTTGCTGGAAGAGTTCTATCACGCTAAAGATAGACTTAAGGAATTAGAAGATATTGTGAATGAGTATAAGGATAAAATAGAGGATGAAATGGATAAACAAAGGTCAGAATACTTAGAGACAGACAATTACTACGTAGAAAGACGTAAGATGAGTAGCGAGACCTTAAAGAAGAGTGACTGTCCTAAAGATGTGTGGAATGAGTATGCAACAAGACACTCATATACAGGATTATACATTAAAAAGAAAGGGGAAAAAAGAAGAAGTAGAAGTCCAAGAAGACGTAGTAGACGTTAAACTCTAATATCAATGTTAAATTCTTTAAAAATATTTTTCCAGGTTTCTATATCCTCTTGTTTTTTATCATTGTTTTTAGGCTCTTCCATAGTATTAACTTCAACTTTTTTATGATATATATTTTTTCCTGTTAACAACTCCCCATTTGATTGTAAAAGTAAAAACTTATATTTACAGTGTGGGTTTATATTCTTAATGGCTTTATCAAATTCTTCGAGCTCATTTATGCTTGTAATATTTGTGTAATAAGCTCTTCTTATAAATAAAATTTCAGTATCACTTTTAACCATATCAATAAATCTTTTTGCTCTTCTTTTTATCTTGTCTTTAAAAGAATAAAATGGATAATGAGATGTATGAATATCGGTTTCTTTTATACATACATTTCCTGGAAGTTTATAAGGTTCTGCTTCAATATTATCAATATTATTTATAGCATAAATAATGTCTTTAAAATAATCACTTCTACACCATTCAAATAAGCCTGTTTGTCTTGTGAAATAACAACTATCTAATAACCAAGATACGCTACAGCCATCTCCTAGAGGTATAATATGCATTTTATAATATTAAGATATAATATTATAAATTAAAAAATCTTTCTTTGTCAAGCTCATATTTATACTTAAAAGTATTATTAATAAGACCTTGGGAATCAATATGATGTCTTAACATAGTTTCAGGGTGAAATAATATTCCTTTATTTATATATTCATCTATATGGTCATACATACTTGAGTATATTTTCATCGCATTAAAAGACCCTAAAGCTATCATATCATTTATACCAGGCCACCCAAAAACATGGTCTTCTGGCGTATATAATTCACCCTCATTTATGGGTAAAAAATTAGGTAAATAATTGTTTATAATATCAGGTCTAAATTTAACCACTAAATCATATTTTATACCACTAGACCTTGAATATTCCTCTATAAGTTGAAATGCTCTTTTATTATTATAAAACATACTGCACATATTCTTAGGTTTAGTAGATTCGTGTTTATGGCTTATATTTACCCATTTATCAGGAAGAATATATTCTTCCCAGTTAATACTAACTGGTTTAATTTCATTCATAATTTTAGAGTGTTTATCTTCGTTATATGGTTCATTGAAAGAACAAAAAACATCAATTTTATTTTCAGTATTATTTTGAAGCTGTTTTACTAACCATTTATCAAAAAGTCTACTTCTACCTGATATATAGAGAGCTATATTCATTTTTATTATTTAAAATATATTTTTTTAACTTTATTTTAAGTTTAATATATTCTATATATTATTTTAAAGGTGAAGTTGACCCTTTTTTCCAAGAAATCCAATAACGTCTTAAACCATCCCTATACATTTTTGTTTCCTTAACTTCCCAATCATATGTATGAAAAGATGAATTAAGGATAGGATCTTTTATACATATATAATCAAAATTATTTTTCTCAAGTTGATTTTCAATATATGTTTGAGATGGTTTTGTAGAATTTTTATTAAATGCTTGGTCGTAACCATCTTTATCTGTTAGAGAAATGGCAAAATTAGGGTCATTTGTATCACATACTTCAGTCTCTAAAAGAAATATATTACATCTTTCACAACAATTTTTAATATGATCTTCAAGAGAAGCATAATTTAAATGATATAAAAGACCCCAATGTAAAATAATATCATAATGTTCTTCAATTTGATCTTTGTCACAGTCTATTTTTTTTGTTTTTAATGAAGGATATTTTTTGCGTAATACGTCTAAGTGTTCTTCCCTTGCGTCTGAACAAGTAACATCACACCCTAAATTTTGAAAAATATTTCCTAGGTCGCCATATCCGCATCCAAGTTCTAAACAACTTTTATTTTTAAATGATTCTTTTGAAGCATATTTTAATAAGCCATTCACTCTTGACTTTCTCCAATCTTCATAGTGTTCAGTAAACATTTATAATTAATTAATCTTTATATTTAAGCTTTACTTTCTATATAAATATTTCATCAATCGAACTTATTAAGTCTTTATGACCTACATCATCAACGCTATTATAAACCTTCTTAAAACAATTAGCACAACATCTAATGTCATTACCCATATATTTTAACCCTACAATCAAGGCATTATTTAAAATGTATTCTTTACACTTATTATGGGTTTCTTCTAAGCTTTTAAATTCTATAGGTATAATGATTGATAAAAAACATTTCATTATTATTTGTTCGGCATAATATTTACTCAACTCATTATTTTCTTTACATATTTTTTGAGCATACTCGAAGCTCTTTATAAAATTTTTTGTTTCACACCCTATAATATGGTCTGATAAATGATATGGAGCAAAATTATACTTTCTAACGAATAAGTCCCCTGTTATTACCTTTTCTGGGTTATCTTGGAGGGTTTTACAAAATGTTCTAAAATCACTATAATATTCATCACTTCTACACTTTATAGCAAACCCAGTTTTTACTTTTTTTAAACCTTTTAAAGTACTTGTAAGTTGTAAGTATAAATTTTGTTTATTAAAATAATTCCTCTCTTTTATTTCATTTTGAAGTTTATTTAGTTCTTCGGCTTCCCATATAGCTTCAACCGGTATTCCAAACTGAAAGTAATAAAATTTTGCTTTATCAATTTCAGGTTTTATTAAACCTTGAATTACGAATGAAAAATCATTATTAGTATCTTTAGATTCTATTAGAAATTGTATAAATAAAGAGTTTGAGTAACATATAAAGCTTTGATTAAGCTCTATTTTTTCACTAAGATTATTAATTATAGATAATACAATATCACCATAAGATGAAAGGCAAATTATACTACATTTACCTTTAAGTTGACCCAGGAAACTATAAATTTCAAGTTTTTCTTCATCTAAAATCTCGTCAAAACTTAAAGCTAATATTAGGTTATTTGAAACATGATAAGGAAAATAGTTTTTTACTTTCATTTTATATCTATATAAACATAATTCTTAAATTAAATTTAAAATAATATTATCCTAATAGATATAAGATGGAACACATATCTATTGTTGACGACAATATTTACTTTGGGAAGTACCCTGATGAAAGTATTCTTAAAACACTTTCAAACCTAAATATTACAACCATATTAGACCTCACACATTTTTTTGAAAATTTACCCTCATATAAGGTTCCAGATAATATGAAAAGAATTCATTTTGAAATCGTCGATAGAGGGGTTGAAGATGACGAGAAAGTAAAAAAACTTATTGATAGTTTAATTTTAACCCAATCTTTCCCTATCTATATTCACTGTAAAAGAGGACACGGTAGGTCTGGAACAATTGCCTCAATATTATACGGTAAAATGAACTCTAAAACTGCTGATGAGAGTATTGATTACATTAAGAAATGTCACGAGAAAAGAACAGTTGTAAGTAAGCGTGTAAGAATGTTAAATACTCCTATGAACGATATCCAAAAAGAACAAATATACAGATTGATATAAGGTTAAAGAATTATTATATGATAAATAAAATGTTTGTTCCTCATCCTGAATTTAGTGATATTTTAGTTAATCTTGAAACTCATAAACGTGTGGTTTCAAGAGACCTTGTAAATGACTACTTTTATTATGAAGAAGAAGGCTGGTGTATGTCTGAAGTAGATGGTGATAATATTCCCCTTACAAAAGAAGAATATATTTTGCACTATTGTAAATATGAAGATGGAAAGACAATTTATAATAAGGCTTAAAGTTTATTCTATTATAACTAATAATGATAGTCGGAATTTTAGGTTTAAAAGGTGCCGGTAAAGATACCATTGGAAATTACCTTATTGATAAATATAACTTTGAAAAAATAGCTTATGCTGGAGCTTTAAAAGATGCAATTTGTTGTATCTTTGGATGGGATAGAACTATGATGGAAGGAGCTACAGAAGAAAGTAGAAAATGGAGGGAAGAAGTAGACCCATATTGGGGATTTTCTCCAAGAGAAATGATGCAAAGAATTGGAACTGATTTATTCCGAAAACAAATTAAAGATGATATTTGGATTAAGTCCCTTAAACTTAAGCTTGAAAAAATGAAAAATAATGTTGTTATAACTGACTGTAGATTTAAGAATGAAATTGATGTTATAAAAGAAAAGGGTGGAATAATTATTCTCGTAGAAAAAGAACCTCCTTCGTGGATAAAATTTGTAGAAGATTATAAAAGCGGAAAGCTAACCGAAGAAGAAACGGTTTCGCAACTACAAAATACAGGTATACACGAGAGTGAATGGAGATGTTATTTATATAATGACATAGATTACTATGTTAAAAATACAGGTTCAATTGAAGAATTATATAATAAAATAAAAATGATTTTTTAATTTAAATGAATATTTTTATTATACTTAGAATTAACTATAATAAGAATGTCTTTCGTTTGCGAAAAACCATCAGAATGTCCGGTTTGTTATGAACCATTAGAAACAGATAAAGCATTGAGTTGCGGACACTGGGTTCATAAAACCTGTATTATTAAAAGTAAAAAAGATAATTGTCCTATGTGTAGACAGAAGGTCAAATTAACAAGAAGAGAAAGGGAGGAAATGATTAACCTTATTGTTGAAGAAACTGTTTGTTCAAGGGAACCAGAACCTCAACCGCAATATCAAGAAGAAGAGGAACTTCCATATACAATGCCAAATGAGATTGCAATTGTTACCCTGTATTTAAGAAGAAGACTTAGATTAGAAGATGAAGCTATAATGTTTGATGGAAGAGTCATTTCTAATAATGGAAATAGAGCTAAGATTGCATTTACAAATGATTTCGAAGCTATGAACTTTTGCAGTTATATTGAGCGCAAAGTATCTAGAGTTTCTATAAACGATTTAAGAAGGGATACTTCACAAATACAAACATCTGAAGGTATTTATGCTTAAAATTAAATTGATTTTTATTTTTTAATTTTTATTTTTTGTATCTTTATTCGAGATGCAAAAAATGATTACATTTACTGATAAACTTTATATGATGATAGAGGAACAACCACCTCTTCCAGAACTTGAACTTGATGAACCTATTCTTGAGATTAAAAAGTCCCGAAAGAAATATCTTAGCGATTTTTCAAAAACACGTTCAAGAAGTTCTCTGGAGCCTTCACAACAAGATATAAGATTATATTTTAACCCTACCGTTTTTTCTTTAATAAAAAGACAAATAAAATAAAAGCTATAAACAACCATAATTTTCTATTTTCTTTTTTATCGTGTGGTGCACCTCTAAATATACCTGATTTAGAGATGTCACTCCCAGTAGTTGGTTCTTCATATGGTTGAACTTCAATAATTTTAGTTTCAGGGTTATAAACAACTACATCTTCGGTTTTTGTTACTTTTGGTGTAATTTGATCCATAAAAGTAACTTTATCTCTTCTTGAAGGGTCTGTAGTCATCCAGTCAGGCATTTTATCAGATTGAATTTGTCCTGGTTTTCCGTTCCCTGGAGAAAATATATATTTATCTTGAGGTATTATAGTATAGTCATAAGCAAGAGTATCTTTTTTCTCTGGACTATATCTTCTATCTGGATCATGAAGCCATATTAAATGATTTTGAAATTTAGGCTCTCTTGCAGGCATTCCATAGTTTCCATTACCACCTCCATTTCTCATAGGAAATCCTCCCGGTCCTTTACCTCTATCATATTCTTGAGGTCTTACCTCCTTAACATACTGACGGTTAACCATATCATTAAAATCTCTTTCAAGACCATCTAAATAAGTATTTCTTTGAGATAACAAACTGTGAGGTCTTCCATCCTCACATCTCAACGACACATTAAATCTAATGGGTTCTTCGTCCTCAACCTTAAAAAATGTTTTTCCTTCATCATATGTTTGAAAAGTTTCAGGTTCAAATCCGTCGAATTTTTTCCTCATCTCATTAAATATTTTTTCAAGGTCTTCTTGAGTTAATTCATAACTAGGGTCTAAAGGGTCCCTTACGTTTCTTCCACGTCTTGTAGTATACTGATAATAAAGGGTTTCAGGTCTATAGGCATGTCTTATTCTTCCACTTCCTACTAATATTAAACTTCTGAGGTCTTCCTCACTCATATCTTCAAAATTTTCAAGAGTAACAGCCTCAACCATAGAGTTAGTGTTCTCTATAAGTTCTTTTATTAGACGTTCCTTATCAAAATACATTTTATATATATAACATAAAATTTATTTTTTTTCAGTGTTTGTAAGCCATCCATAAGCACATTTCATAGTAATTATACCACCTATAAAGTAAGCGTAATATAAAGCTTTAGGAGGCTTTGTTTGAATCCATCCAAATTCAAGGGAAGATGTGACTATAGCTCCAAGAGCAGCGAAAAAATACCCTAAAATACATATATTTTTGTAGTTGGCTTCAAAGAACATTTTAAGTATATTAAAAGAAAATAATTTAAATTTCTTAAAGATTAGCATTACCCTTAATTGCTGATCCTGTATTAATAGGTGAATTAGAAAAACTATAGTGGCCATCAAGATTAGCATCAAGCGCAGCCTGTGCTCCTGGTGCTATAGATGCTCCTGTTGCTCCTATTCTACATGTAGCATTTACTGGTTGTGTTGATACTCTATAAACTTTAGTAGGAAAAGACCCACACTCAAGCCCGTTATTTCTTGCTGGAGTAACTGTTTGAATTTGTTTAGCAGGGTCTAATACACCTGTGTCATAAAATGTATCATTTATAAGAGAAGTTTTATTTATATTTGGTATAAGACCAGAAGAAAGAGTGAATTTTTCTTTTTTCATAAATAAGAAATAATAAGCTATTAAAGATACTATAATAACTTGATTTTTTGAAAGCTTCAACATAGTGTTATTTTGATAAGCAAATATAACTACTAACAAAAATAAGATTGTTTGCATTTTTTATAATTTAAAATATATTTTTTTTTATATTTTTAAATTATAAAAAATGAACAAAAAAATAATTATATTTATTATTATATTTGTGCTTATAATTATAGTTGGTATTGTATCTTATTTTTTATTTGGCAAAACAACTCCCCCAGCGTCAACTCCCCCAGTGTCAACTCCCCCATCGTCAACTTCAAATACCACAGTAAATGCCACATGTAGAATAGGAGGAGTAGGAGGAAAATCAGTACAGCCAGGATCGCAGACTATCATTGATGAAAATGAAGATAACCACTATAGTTTTACTAATAGCGTATCAAGATTAGGAAGTGTTATAAAAGATAGTATAGAGGGATTTATGTTCCCTGAAAGATTTACTCTTACTTCTGTTGTTATACCAAATAAAAATTCACTTGATAATAATAAATGGTATGAAACCGGCGTATTAGACCCTGCTAAACAAATAGTGGCAGTAACTAGTGAAAGAAATGGAGGAACACCTTGTGGGTCTTTTCCTACTAAAGTTTATAGGGAAGCTCCACCTTGTCCTTTAGCTTCTAAAGGACAATTTAGAAATGCTTCTGGAGACTGTGTTTTTCCAGCTTGTCTTCCCCCTAATTCTACTCGTAATACTATAACAGGAGATTGTATATGTAATTCAGGGTATAAGAACCTTAGTTTAGGAAGAGATTTAAATTGTCAACCAGATTGTCCTACTAATTCAACTCTTATTCCTGGTGGATGGAATAATACTGGTATTTGTCAATGTAAAGAAGGATTTCAAAAAGCTCCTGGAAGAACTGGAGATAGAGACCCTTGTTTTCAAAGTTGTCAGTCTGGATGGGATATGCAAAGTGATGGAACATGTAAATATAGAGAAATAAATTGGGGATTGCAATGTCCTGATGGTTCTTCTGTAGCATATAACCCTTATACAAATGAAACATACTGTCAATCAAATATTTATGATGAAACTGATACAAGATGGAAGTATAGTATTACAGGTTAAGTGTAACTCTATTATAAATTTTCATACATTCACCTCCAGATTTAAAGTGTTTTCCCTCACATATAGAAAGACATTCTCTCGGGTATTTATACTTTGCATAATATTCAACCCAATTAAAGGGGTAAGATACCTTCAATAAAGTACATTTTTCAGGAACATCAAGAGCGCCACCTTTCCCACTTAAATCTCCGTTGAAATACTTACACATAAAGCATTGTTTATTTTTAAGGGAAAGTTTTAAATGATTTAAAACAGTCTTCATTTATATTTAAATAACTATATATTTAAATATGAATAAGTTAGCCGTACTTTTAAGTTGTATTTCTTCCATTGGAAATTCAATTATAGTTTATAAATTAAGCTCGTATAACCCTGAAATTATGGAGTTAAATATATTTTTTTCATGCGTTTTTGCAGTTATAAATATATACGGTATTTATAAAGAAACAGAAAGAGATGAATTGACTACGATTGATACCTCAAATGAACCTACTGATGCTCCAGGGGATAATTTAGGAAGATATATAACTGTAGATACAACATCATCAATGTTTTTACTTCCTACAGACGAAGTTAACAACCTGTTTTAGTGTCTAATGATACGTTAAATTGTTGTTTTTTCTTTTTATAGTCATCTACAGCTGCTTTAATAGCATCTTTTGCAAGCATACTACAGTGAAGCTTTACAGGAGGGAGGTTTAATGCTGATGCAATTTCTTGATTTGTAATCTTAACTGCTTCATCAAGTTTCATATTTTTTATCATTTCTGAGCTCAAAGAAGATGATGAAATAGCACTTGCACACCCAAACACCTTAATTTTTGTATCAATAATTTTATCGTTCTCGTCGACCTTAATTTGAAGCTTCATTACATCCCCACAAGCAGGTGCTCCAACAATACCAGTTCCTATATTTTGCTCTCCTTTGTTAAAAGAACCTACATTTTTAGGTTTGTTAAAATGGTCTACAACTTTTTTATCATAACACCTTTTTTGAATGGTAATCAGTCTTCTAAACATATTTTATATATAATAAAATATATTTTTAAATTCCTCTAAATCCATTTTTAATACTCCAGCAGTTATTAAATCCTTTTTCTCTCCAATCTTTTATAATCTGTTTAGACCTTTCTCCAACCTCGCAAATTAAGAGAATATTTTTATTGTTATCTATTTTTTCCAATGTTAATTCCCTTTCATAATTTGCTCCAAGGATATGACTATCATCTTCATCTACTCTTTCTCTTATATCATAAAGTAAATAATTAGCCTTATTCGAGAGATAATCTTTATAGTCAATTTCTAAACCTTTATTTATAACTTGACTATGGGTGCAATATTTATTTGTTTTTATGGTGTAAAATGAAGCATCGAGTGAAGAATAATGTAACATACCTTCTAAGACACTTCCTAAACCTGTTAAAAGTTTAATACATTCTATAGCTTGAAGATTGCCTATAATTCCAGGAACAGGACCAAGTACTCCAGAAGAAGTACAAGTATCAGCTACTTTTTCAATATCAGGAAAGACGCATAATAAACATTTACTATCATCTTTTCTAAAGTCGAATATACAAAGTTGTCCGTCATAACCTAAAGCACTGCCAAATATAAGAGGCTTCTTTTTTTCCTTACAATAGTTGTTGAGTAGAATTCTTGTTGAAGAATTATCAGAACAGTCTATAATAACCTGAGAATTATGTAATAGTTGTTTAACATTATTTTCATCTATATACACAGGGTGTTTTTCATAAAATAATTTTGTGTTTATTTGAGAGCATTTAGTGCTTAGAATATCAACTTTTAATAAATTAGTATGAAGAGTATTGTAAGCTATTTGTCTGTGGATGTTTGTAGCATCAATTTTATCGCCATCAATAAATATAATTTTACCTATACCTGCACCTGCTAAATAAAGTGCAACATTACAGCCTAATCCACCGCATCCTACTATAGAAACGCAAGCATTAGTTAAAAGAGACTGGTGTTGAGAAGTAAATTGAGGGAGAGATAATTGTCTTTTTAATAGTTCCATTTAATATTTACTTTTCAATATTTAAGTTTAGATTTTTACAAAGCCATTCATATGTTCCGTAAGAGATACAACACTGAAAAGTTCTAAGAGGTATGCTTCTGAAGAAGCCTAAAAATCCTCTATCTTTATAAACTTGAACGCAAGAATTATATATAGAATTATGGTTAAGTTGAACCATAGTTTTTACAGTATCTAATGGGGATGAAACTATGCTTGACAATATTCCTGTTGCTAATCCGTAAACATAAGGGTTATATTCGTCTTTATATTTTCTATTTAAATACATTAATACAGAGAACTCAATAGCACCTATAGGAATATTATTTAGAACTGACGGTAATACACCTTTAAAAAGACCAGAAAATCCTTTATTTTTTACAATGTAATTATAAGACTGGATAGTGTTTAAATTTTTTATGTTAGATACCATTCTTATAGTATCACCTGGAACCATAAAAACATCGTGACCCAGTCTTCCTAATGAACCATATATAAGGTCATAATAAGTATTATTTTGTTTTTTTGATTTTTCAAGAAAATAGAAAAGCCAAGTGTGAGACAAAGCAACGCCAGATAAATAAGGAATAGTTCCTTTATAGAGCCTTAAATAATTATTTTTTATATTTATTTTTTCAAGTTCAGTTTTATATTGACTTTTAGTATTATAATATTGTTTAAAGTCAATTATAGTTCTTGGAGCTACACTCATAAGATGTTCTGCTATACCTACAAAGCTTCCATAAATTATATTCTTGTTATCCATTTTAATATAGTTTAAATAAACTTTATATTATATATAATATAAAATGAGAAGGTTATTTTCAACAATAGCAAAAAACGGCTCAATTTTAACTGATAAAACCCCAAATATAAAGAAACATTGGTATAATCATCCTGTTCCTGAAAATGCCCTCAAAAGTAAAATAACAGGAGAACCGATATTACAAGATAAATTTAACCGATTTCATAATTATTTAAGAGTGAGTTTAACAGAGAGGTGTAATTTTAGTTGTAGATATTGTGTTTACGAACAAGATATAGAATATACACCTAAAGATAAACTATTAACTGAGGATGAATTTATACGACTCACACGATTATTTATAAAAGCAGGCGTAAACAAGATTAGATTATCAGGAGGAGACCCTACAGTCTATAAAGGGCTTCCAAAATATATTAGAGAAATAGGTTCTGAAGTTAAGACTTTAGCTATGACAACAAACGGTCTTTTGTTACATAAAAAAATAGACGAGTTTCATAAAAACGGATTAAATGCCCTTAATATAAGCCTTGATACATTTGATACAAAAAAGTTTGAATATATATCTAAAGCAAAGGGTCATCACCTTGTTATAAAAAGTATAAATAGAGCCCTAGAGTTAGGGTACGGAAACAACAATAAATTAAAAATAAATTGTGTTGTTATGAAAGGGGTAAATGACGATGAAATATTAGACTTTGTAGAGTTTGTTAGAGACAAGCCTATAAATATAAGATTCATAGAATTTTTTAGTATAGGAAATAATGGGTGGAATAAAGATAAAATGGTTTCATTTGAAGAGATGAAAACTAAGATTGAAAAAGAGTATGGAACATTAACTAGAATAAACGACCATTTTACAGAAACAGCTAAAAATTATAAGCTTGAAGGTATTATGGGGAACATTAGTTTTATAACAAGCGTGAGTATGCCTTTTTGCGGAACCTGTAATAGAATAAGGTTACTTTCAGACGGAAATTTTAGAAGATGCTTACACGATGATAATATGTATAACTTAAAAGATATATTAAATAAATCGGATGACCTAATCCTTGAAGTTATAAGTATGCATTTAAAAGGAAAAAAGAAGGCACACGCTGGTATGGATATAATTTCTAAGTTTCAAACACAAGGGTTACAAATGATTAAAATTGGAGGTTAATATAAAGATGGGTCTTTAGGTAATTCTATAGGATATCCTTCTTTATAAAGATATTTTCCGTATATAATACAAGGTCGTAAAGCTATTCGTTTTACAACATCAAAAGAACGGTATATATTATGGTATAAAAACAATATTAAGTCTTTATCCTTTCTTATACAGCAGAATAAGTAAATTTTCTGGAAGATATATTCGTGGTTATTTTTATCGGAAGAAATTTCTTCTAATAAATTAAGGGTATGTTCTACCATATTATTCTCTATATAGTGTTTAAATAGGTCTATCACTTCGTCAGGGTGCATTTTATACTTAATTTAAAGAATATTTAAGTTAAATATAAAATGATGTATGAATACGGTGTACTTATTCTTATTATGATAATGTCCTTATATGATACCTTTTATTATGGAGGAGATGACGATGATGATGACTAATTTAAAAAAATCTTTTTAATAATATAATAATATTATTAAAATGGAACAATTACGGTTCAAATTAGAAGATTTCTTTCCTATATATACAATGGAGGATGAAA
>JACCDX010587891.1_pt1 | contig 27066 bp, 31 predicted proteins | sample 7449681 | NCBI WGS metagenome assembly JACCDX01 (sample SAMN15323450, study PRJNA562643) | freshwater metagenome | isolation source: river surface water | place: USA:Blue River Watershed | collected 2017-08-18
CGGGTGACCCCGTTCGACGATCTGGCGGACCGCTTCGATCTTGAATTCTTCTGGAAATCTTTTTTGATTCATGGCACCTCCTATTAGGCCTCAAGTTTGAGGCTCAGAGGTGTCTATCAGTTCCGGGGCGATTCACAAATCATTTAGCGTTGCAATCTACTGATGTATTCAGTTAGATACAAAATCTTTGCGCGAACATAGGCTTCTGCGTCATAAGGTACATCCATGTAATAGTTGGCGGCTTCGATTTTGTATATGTTTCCCCACACAGGCATGTCTCTACCGCCGTGCGCCTGCGGGACGTCACCCGCAATGGTGTTGTAAATCTTTTCAATCGGAAGTATGCCCTTATTTGACCTAGCCAGAAGCGTTAAGTCAGGAGGAGGCTTTTTCATCAAGTCCACAATGGGCCCGTTGCCTTTGCCTTCCAAGCCATGGCAAGCGGCACAGTTGGTTTTGAACTCATTTTTACCGAAATCGATCGGCGCTTGTGATCTGAAAAAAATTTGCGCATGGCTTGATGTCGTCACATTCAATGCAACGATGACAATGAGGGTGGATGTTTTCATGTGAATCCTCGAAGAGTGATGGCATCGATTTTGGATGCCTCAGTTCGATGGCTCTGTTCGCTGTTGCACACAACCGGTGCATGCTCTAAAAAAAACAAGGATTGGCACATAGGCATTCAGTGCTAAAACTTGAAGAAAAGAGGCAAAGCGATAGATCATCACCTAGGCCGCGAGGTGCGCTTGGTGTGTGCGCCTACGAACAATGGTCAGAAAAGATTTTTCCTAGGATTTCCGTCTTTGGAAGGAAACCCATGATCAAAAATATCTTGAAGAGTCGTGTCATGTCGCAGCTTGCACAGTGGCCGGGCGAATATTGCATCATCCTTCCGGATGGGCACAAAATTGCCTCTGGCGAGGACATGAAGCCCAAGACCACCTTGACACTTAAGGATTGGGCCACCTTGGGGCATTTGGCGCATGGCGAAATCGGCATGGTTGCCTCTGACTGGGTGGAGGGCAAACTTCATTTCGATGGGGGGATGCGTGAGTTGATTCAAATGGCCGCCCAAATCGTCCCACAAAATTTCCACCATAAGCCCCGCTCTGCGCCCCTATTACAACTGGGTGTGTTGCAACACTGGATGGATCGACTCAATCATGACCGGGTACAAAGCATGCTCGATGTTCAGTCGCACTACGATGTCACCGATGAATTTTTTGCGATTTGGTTGGACGAACTCAAGGTCTACTCCTGTGCCTACTTTGAACACGACGATGCGACGTTGCTGACAGCCCAGATGGCGAAATTGGATTTGATCTGCCGCAAACTGGATTTGACCTCGGGCGATCGTTTCCTTGACATCGGCATGGGTTGGGGGGCTTTGCTGTTTTGGGCGGTCGAGAATTACGACGTCCAGGGCCAAGGCATCACATTGTCTGTGCACCAATACGAGCATGTGCAAAGACAAATCGAGCGTCGAGGGTTGAGCGGAAAGATCCAGGTGAGCTTGCTGGATTATCGTGACTTGAATACATCAGACCCCTATGACAAGATTGCTTCAGTGGGCATGTTTGAGCATGTCGGGCGTGCTAATATGTGGCGCTATTTTGACAAAATCTATCGCTTGCTTAAACCAGGCGGGATGTTGCTTAACCATGGCATCACCGCCGGCGGCGTTGGCTATCGGCAATTGGGGCTGGGCATAGGTGACTTCATCGAGAAGTACATTTTCCCTGGAGGAGAGTTGATCCATTTGAGCGAGGTCTCCAGGTACATGGCCCATGCGCATTTGGAGCTGGTAGATGCTGAATGCCTCAGACCCCACTATGCGAAGACCCTGTGGGCCTGGTCAGACCAACTTGAAAACCACTTGAGCGCAGCCCATGCCGCTTTGCAAAGGGCCCATGGGCCCAAGGCAGATGCCATCTTGCGAGCCTATCGCTTGTATTTGGCGGGATGTGCGCTGGGGTTTGAGCTTGGTTGGACTTCGATCCATCAGGTTCTGGCGGTTCGGCCAGGTGAAAATTCACGTTACCCCTATCGGCGCGATCACATGTATGTGAGGCCAATGGCTGAAATGACCAAGGCCTGAGATTTATGATTGGTTCATTTCACGTGCGCGGCGCGCAAACATCGCCGCTTCTTGAGACATTTTGACGGCATGCGCCGCCGACTCGGTTGCCAACTGGGTCGCGTGGGCTGCAGCGGCAGAGGCCTGGACACAGGCGTCTTCAGCGTGTTGCGCCAATGAGATGGCTGCGGCTGCGGCGGCGGCGGCGGCAGCGGCGGCCGCTTCCAATGCGGCCTCGGCCGACTCATTGGCCGCTTCAGCAGCTTTCTCGGCCGCAACCACTATGGTCGAATTCGCCGCAGCCTTGGCCGTTTCTGCACAAAAGAAGGCCGCTTTAGCGGCACGTTCGGCGGCCTTTGCGGCGCGGGTTGCGGCTTCGGAAGATGTCTGTGTCAGCTTTTTAAGCGCACTCAAACTTTCGGTGTAATTGGTGTTTAACACATGGTAGTTGTCCTTGAGCATTTGCACCTCGATTTGCAACTGCTCAAGGATTTTTTTAACTTCGAGTGGATCTTGGCTCATGGGATTTTTCTCTGTGATGCTTTTCCATTGATGCGCATATGCTCATTTCTGACGATTTGGTAACACTCGCAACTGGCCGACTCTAAGCTTAAACGATTTTTGATATGAATACGGCCGCGTTTGTATTCAATCGCACCCAAGTCTTGAAGGTGTTGCGCGGCCAGGGTGATGCCCTCTCTGCGCACACCCAGCCCGCGTGCCATCAGTTCATGGGTGAATTCGAGATCATCGTTGCGAATCCGATCTTGATTGATAAGCAACATTCTTGCCAGTTGCTGCACGATCGAGTGACGGCGATTGCATACGGCCGTTTGCGCGGTGCTCAGCATCAGCAGTTGCATGTACCGCAGGATCAAGAACCGGAATCCCGAGGATGTTTTGAACTCCTCCAAAACGAACCCGAGATCGGCCCGGTATGCCCAACCCGCCGCCATGACTGAGCAGTTCCAGATCGTGTTGGTGCTGCCAGAAAAGGCAAAAGTCCCGGATAAGCCTTCATTGCCGATCTCTGCAAATTCGGTCGAGTTGCCGTCGGCAAAAAAGTACTGAACCGACAGGATGGACGAAACTGGCAAGTAAATGTGCAACAGAGGTCGATGCGGCTCATGGATCATTTGGTGGAGTTCCAACCACTCTTGGCTCAGGCTGGGTCGCCAACGTGGTAAATCGGTTGCTGGTAAAGCCCGCAAAATACCGTTGCCTTGCAGGTCCATCGAGGCAGGTGTGAGTGTCATATCGGGCGTTGAAATTGCAAAAATCGCAAGAAGGCCGACAAGACTTTGGATCCAGGCGGAAAATTGAGTGAATATTAAATTCAAACAAGAGAATTTCAAAAAATTAATTTATTAGGATTAACTTTTATCAATTATCGAAAACCCCAGCAATAAGAAATAATGTTTTAGAATCATTTTACATAGATTTGAAGATAAATATTTATAAATCGATCACCAAATCAAAATACAAATAAGTAGATATGTTTTGAAAATCATTTTTTGATAAAGTGGGAACTATATAGCTTTCCCTACGTTGTTGTAAAAAAGCAAAGAACCAGCCTCGCGAACCACGAAATCAAAGCTCATTGTGGGGTCACGAACAAAAAAAAAACATCGAGGTCGGCACCATCCACACAAGGATAAAGACCTATGGAGGACTGGATGAAGGCCACTACACCATTGCTGAGTTTGCAAGAGCAAATGGCTTTGCTACATCACGACGAATCTGAAACAGTTCAACCCGAAACCATTCAGGTGTTGTGTGCAGACCCACACCCTGTAGTTCTGGAAGGACTTAAAAAGTCGTTTTCCAATCACAGAGAATTTGAGCTCATACGCGCCCTAACCGATGGAGCCAACACATGGCGTGAGGTGCTGGCATCAAGACCAGATGTGCTGATCATGGAGATGACGCTGACTGGATTAAGTAGCATGCAACTAATCAGAGCGGTGCAAAAGTCGGGATGCTCAACCAAGATCATCGTGTTCACTTTGGCATCAAATCCACTTTGGGTTGAAGCATTGGCACAAGGGGTGCAGGGACTAGTGTCTAAATACAGGGCAAATGAGGAATTGATGGATGGTGTGCGGGCGGTCCATCAAGGAAAAAAATGGTTGGACGAAGAGTTCAGCATGGCAAATAAAGCCGGTCGTGATTGGCCGTTGACACACTGGGCGTTGGCATCTCGACTGACACAACGTGAGTTGTCAATTGTTCATGCGTTAATGCGTGGTGCATCGAACCGAGTCATTGCCAATGAACTTGACATCAAAGAAGGAACCGTGAAGATACACCTAAAGAATGTCTATAGAAAAATGGGATGTGCCAACCGTGTTGAACTACTCTCCAGAACACGACATCCTGAATGAATTTTTTGATCGCAAAGCGGAACTCAAAATCTACTTGAATTGGTCAAGCGGTTTGATGCGAGATGGCCTCTTGAAAATGCTGATCTCACAAGTGGGTTGGACCGTGATTGATCAAGTCATGGTAGAAGGTCGACAAGCCGACGTCTGCATCAGCGAAGGCGTGGATGACACGTTGATGCGCGAGCACCGTGGTATGACATGGGTGGTTTGCGCTTCATTCAAAACACAGATGGAAGTACAAAGCACAATCAAAAAAGGTGCCAAGGGATGCATTTCTATGGCGTCCGATAGCTCGGAATTGCTCAGAGCCATCCAGCAGGTCAGCGCTGGTCACACATACCTGTGCCACAAGCTGTCACGCATGATGTGCTTACCACTAGAAATCAACGCTTCATCGAAAGGGAAGCAGCGCATCACCGTCCGTGAGCAAGAGGTGCTTAAGCTGATTGCACAGGGCCGAACCTCAAAAGAGATTGGCAAGTCGTTGGCCATGTCACCGAATACGGTTGAGTCACATCGACGCAACATCAAGCAAAAAACAGGGTGTCACAAAGTGGCTGAATTGGCGGTTCTGGCCGTTCAACTTGAGGCGCTGAACAAATGAGTGATCGAAGAATCAAGTAATGAAATGGAAAAGAAGCATCAAAGCTTTCGTGGAAAATGTACAGTGTGCGACAACAGACAAAGGAAAACAGTTGACGGATTGAGAATCATCATCATCACAATGGTGAGATGTACTATGAAGAATGAACAGTTGATTCTTATAAAACATGGCAACAAACTAATTTATACACTAGAGGATCGTGAATGGGATCGTTGGAGAAATGCAATTGAAGTGGTTCAACTGAAAAATGGTGTGACCTTGATAGAAGCTGGTCAGAAAATAAAACATGTGTATTTTCCAATCAGCGGGATCGTATCTCAGCAATATGATTTTGAAGACGGAAAAACAGCTGAAATTGCACAAATGGGAAATGAAGGACTGGTGGGCATTTTCGTTTTTACAGGTAGTTCGGTATCCATCACCAAGTCTATGGTGATTGCCGATGGGCTGGCCTACAGATGCCACTCAGACTGGGTTCTCGAAGAATTCAATAATTCAGGCTCTTTCAGATGCATGGTTTTGAAATACCTGCAAGTTCTGATGACATATACCTCTCAATCTGCTATTTGCAACAGACGGCACAACATTGAGCAGCAACTTTGCAGAAATCTGCTGTCCCAATTGGATCGGGTGGCGGGAGACCACTTGAGCATGACGCACGAATTGATATCAAGGTCTATGGGCGTCAGAAGAGAAGGGGTCAGCGAGGCCGCCAAAAAATTAGAAAGAATTGGGGCCATTTCCTACAGCCGTGGACAAATCAAAATATTGGATCGCAATCAACTTGCACAGAACACCTGTGAGTGTTATGACATCATCAAAAGCGAGCAAAGGCGACTGTTTCCAATATTAGGTGATTAGTCGATTTAGCCAGTATGGGTGCAGACCCAAAAAATTTAAACTTTATTGGTTGAGTGCTGGAATGCAAAGTACTTGATCGCTCGTTAATCTCTTCCCTTAACAAATCATGGTCAAACCGCCGACTTGGCGCAGCATGACCATCTGGTTACGCTATGCGCGCACCATCTCGCTGAGTCATCAAGCTCATCTGCCTATGGCCGATGATGGCAACGTGCATCTACGCCCGACATGGTCCAAAACGATGCATGGGTAGACACATCAAGTCCATACAGACCTAAACCCACACTACAAAAGAAGGCCATGCTGTGCGTTGGCGTACCGAATGCAAGCAGAAAGTAAAAAAAGACACTGTCAATACCCATCAGGGAATAAGCATTCATGGTGATTGAGCGCAAAGCGGCGCTCTCACACACTGACACCTGACAGCTGCTCAAAACGACCCAGCAATCTCGCAAAAGTCTTGATGGGCGCTGTCAAGTGCAGGCGACCCCATCCCGGGGACGCTGTGTTCATCCCAACTTAAGGAAATCAAGATGAAAAAAATCACTTCAACTTTGCTCGGCGTCACCGTCCTGGCCCTGTCATCCATGGCTTTTGCCAATGGCAATGGAAACGGGAACAGCCAAGGGAATGGAAATGGGAACAGTCAGCCGTCCGATCCCACCATTCAGGCAACCATTTTGGTCAATACGGCCGTGGTCAACTCGGCTTTTGGATCGCAAGGCACGGCCCAACAAAACATTGCGTCTAATGTGGGGAGTTTTGCATCCCAAGCCACGCAGGTTCAGATGGCAGCGATCAAAGACTCGGTAATCATGAACATGGGCAATGGTGGCCAAGCCAATCAAAACATCGCTTCAAACGTGGGCGAGGATGGCTTGCACACCACCACCTATCAGGTGGCCATGATTCGCAATTCAGCGGTCATCAACAAAGCCTCTTGGAGCGGCAAGGCTCTGCAAAACCTTTCCTCGAACAGCAACTGCATCACCTGTCAGTGATGCCTGAGAGCTGAACCTAGACGAGCATGGTGTCAGCCATGCTCGTCTTTTCAAACGGGGCCTGCATATGTTGAAGAACCTGATCTATTTCGCATTAATTTTGTGCCTGCCCATCGCCATGTGTACTTATGCACAAACCGTGCAAGGCGAAGACCCAGTTGCATTGAATCAAAAAATACAGACCAATATGTTGCCATGGAACACATCGACTCAAGTGAATACTACACAAAACCAGGAAATTCCTGCTTGGTTGGATGCCAAATTGGCTCGCTTTCAGGCCAAAGCTTTTGCCGCCAACACAGACGGTGTGGTGACCGATGAGAGGATCACTTCAACCACGATTCAGGATGGCGCTCGCAAGATATGCATCCAGGACATCGGCAGCTCGGTGAGCAATGCCAACAACGCGCCATTCAATCGCTATGGCCCCAAAACGGATCCTCAAGTGGTCGTTTTGCGCGGGGACTTGGTCAATATCTGTCGATGATTCAGCGGAATCCAATTAAATTCAAAGAAAGCACATCATGCGGCATCGCTTGACTCATCTTGGTTTGTGGATCTCTGCGTCCTTCTTGGCAGCTTGCAGTACCCCTATGGATGCGCGGAGAGACGCTCAGTTCCAAAGTTACAGCCATATTGCCGACCGACCATCGGTTCGCCCGGTTCGGGCCATGTCCAGTTTCGCGGACTCCCTGCAGTGCATGGATCAGTTGATGAGAGAGGCGAACGTGCCCACCACATTGATCACCAGCAAGCAAATTCCAGACTTTTCAACCCGTGCACCAGTTGCAACCAAAGAGATGATCGTGACTGCTTTGCTCCAAATGTCCAGAGTCAGTAACGTTTTCCGCTACGTGGACTATGAGGTGGATTTGGTTCGTCAAGACACGGTACAGAACTTGACCAATATATTACTCAACAACAACCAAATACAACTTCAGCGCCCGGCGTTGTATTTGTCAGGCGCCATTTCTTACGTCGACCAGAACGTACTCACCAACAGAGCCAATGTGGGCACCTCGGCCAATCGACTGGAGACGGGCTACAGCCGAAACAGGAATGCTACGGTGGTGAGCCTGGAGTTACACTTGGGTGATTTTCGGACTCGAACTTTGATTCCGGGCATGGATTCATCCAACGAAGTCATCATCGGCAGTGGCGGTGAAGGATTGGATCTGGCGGGTCGCATTGGTGAATACGGCTGGCAATTCAACGTAGGTAAAGACTATGCCCAAGGCTCTGGGGCCGCGGTGCGCACGCTGGTCGATTTGGCGGTCATAGAGTTAGCAGGAAAATGGGCGCGGGTGCCCTATTGGCAATGCCTGACCATGGAACAGACCCACCCTAATTTTCAGCGTCAGTTGCGCGATTGGTATGACGAAGGAGCCGAGGGGGTACACCAGGGTTTGGTGACGCAATCTTTACAATCCAAAGGCTATTTACCAAAGTCTGGCATAACGGTATCGGCCTTGACTCTGCGCAAGGCCATTGCTCGATTCCAAGCCGACCATGGCATGGTCATCAATGGTGTCGTCGATTTCTCAACCTACGAGCGGGCACTGCGCGACTTTGTGGCCTTGGATGCCAATGGCAACCTGGTTCGTTATGGTTGGCGAGCCAATCATGTAGATCCTGTCGCGATGAATTCCGATCCGTCATTATCCCCCCCTTACAAAAAAATGGCCTACGGTGACATGTCCGATCAGCTCAAAATCGACATGCAAATCGAAAATGTGATGAATGGCCGTAGCCAATTTGAAGTGGGCGAGCAGGTCTTTGCATCGGTTCAAGTCTCCAGAAATTCTTTCTTGAGTTGTTATTTGAGCAATGCCAACGGATCTGTCATACGGATATTGCCCAATGCATTGTCCAGACCTTATGTGCAGGCCAATCAGGTGGTCAGACTGCCAGACTGGATGACGCCCAATCCTGGCTATGTGATTGAAACGACTGGCGCAGGCAGCGAAGGAATCTTGTGCTTGGCAACCGATGAGGATGTCACGGATCAACTGCCACGTCGTTTGGCGGTCCCCGCCTTCATGCCAATCGCTGAGAGCCAAGGCTTGACCGACGTCTTACAGGCTTACGATGGCGCATTGGGAGTGACCGCTTATTCGGCTCAAATTTTGACCTGGAACGTGACCCCGAGACGATCGACGCCAACAGCGGCACCTCTCAAGCCATGAAAACCATTCATTTAACCTACTTGAGCGCTCTTCTGGGGTGTTTCGTGAGCGGTGCACAAGCAGGTGATGTCCGCTTGGGCGGAGAGCTTAAATCTGAAGTGACCCAGGGGTTGTCCGATGTAGAGGGCTTGCTGGGCACCAGCCGCCAGTCCTTGGTATCGCCGCAAGAGATGAATATGAATGGGCGGCTGGATGGACAAACCCAGATAGAGTTGAACCAACTGCAGGCTCAGGCCAATGGGCCTACCTCCAGCCCAGCACAAAAAGCCAGAGCTGGGCAAGCCGCATGGATCTTGGGTCTCATCCACCTGCATGGTGCGGGCGTGCCCCTGAATCCTGCACAAGCCAAACAGTGGTTTTTACGAAGTGCAGAATACGGACATCCCATGGCCAGGGCTGGTCTATCGTGGTGCGCGTACGATGGTTGTCAAACCTACCCTGACTTTGCCGAGGCGCTCACGCAAGCCCAATCACTGATGTCGGTGGATCGAGCGAGGGCCTTGTACATGATGTGGTTGATAGAAGAAAAAATGCGCCCTTTGCATGAAGTGAACCCATCGGTGGCGAACGAGGCGCCGGCCGCGCCCAGCCCCCTATTACAGCAAGCGGCAGACGGGGGGAACGTCCATGCGATGCTGGAGGTGGGCATTTTTTGGGTCCAAAAAAAGGTATACAGCAATGCCCTGGTTTGGTTTGAGCGAGCGTCTTCCGACTCTATGGCGGCTCTGGCAAATGTGCAGTGGGTACGCAAGCACCTGGCGCAGGAACAATCTGCACGCCAAACCCCTTCAAGCAATACCCTGGGTCAGTCATCCGACGCACTGTTCAGCCGGGCGCGAAAGTACCACCGCGGAGAGGGTACACAAGTCAATTACACCGAAGCGGTGCGGCTTTATCGGGAGGCTGAAGCGGCAGGCAGCATCAAGGCGCGCAAGATGCTGTCTTTGATATTCAGCCGCATCAGTCCTGACGGAACGATGGATCTTGCTTGGATGCGGCAGTTGGCCGAGATGGATGTCGCCGCGATAGTGCCCAAACAAGAAGAGTCTACCGAGAGCACTTTGATGCAAAGAGAGCCATCCCCTTTGATGGACTTGATGCCTTTGAAATGGCGACGGTGGGTCCGCAATCAGTCCGTCAGCTGAAAAAATCAACCAAGCCCATTGACAAAGGTATGGGCTTTAAGCCAACAAGACGGAGAGCTTGAGTTGCTTAAGTAACCGTTGATGGCATAGACTCCAACGCATTCAATAGCAACAGAGCAACAAAGACGTCTCGGACTTGCTTGTCATCCGCAGGAATCACATGCCACGGCGCGAACTTGTTGCTGGTGCTGGATATCAACTCATCGTATGTCTGGATAAAAAAATCCCAATGCTGGCGGTCTTGTACATCTAAATCGGTCAGCTTCCAACGACGGCTCGGATCATTAAATCGACTAGTGAAGCGTTCGTATTGGGTTTGCTTTGAAATATTTAAATAAAATTTGAGCACGATGGTGCCATTGTCTGCAAGTAAATTTTCAAAATGAACGATATGCCTGACTATTTTTTTAAAAGAATGAATCGAAGCACCATGGCGAACCCTTTGCACCAATGCCTCTTCATAATGGCTTCGATTGAATAAAACCATTTCACCTAGAGAGGGTGTGACCTGGTGAACGCGCCATAAAAAATCATGACCAGCCTCTAGCGTTGAAGGTTGAATGAAACGAGCCAATCGCAAATTATGAATGTGTAGGTGATTCTGTAGTGTGCGTATCGACCCGTCCTTGCCCGATGCGTCCATACCTTGAAAAATCAACAAAATGGAAGACTGCTGCAGAATAGAAAACCGCTTTAAGAAAGGAGTAATTTGTTCATATAACCAGAACAGATAGGCTTGAAAGGGTTCCGCTTTGTACGGCACACCCGTAAGTTTGGTAGGCCATGAACCCAGCTCAAATGTCGTCAATTCATGTACAGGTTTTAAGAGTTGATGACCATCGCTAAAAACCGAGCGTATTCTTTCAAAACGATGATTTGAATTCGGTGGATCGGAATTGGGAGAGCGTCTCATGAACCCAAGCCACTGACCATGCGGTGGCCTCATGGAGCAACGGCTTACTTAACCAAGGTCACAGGTACTGTTGAGGCGGAGGAGACACGCATGGCGACAGACCCTAACAAAAGATCCTTAATCATGGAGCGACCTTTGGTGCCCAAAACAATTAAATCATATGCACCATTTTGACTTGTGGCAAGTATGCGAGCCACCGGATGTCCAAATTCAACCATCATGTCGTGACGGATTTTTTGTTTATCAAGGAAGTTTTTGGATTTTCGCAGGTCGTTCTCGCATAACTCACGCAAGTAATCATGAATCACTCCTTTAGGTACATACCGTTTGAAATGCTTCAAAGCAGAGTCATCATGAACGGAAATCAAAGTGATCAGACACTCTTTTGAAAGCTGTCCTGCCAATTGAGTGGCATATCTGGCGGCGTTCAGAGAGTGGGTCGAACCGTCAATTCCAACAAGTATCTTCATTATAAGAGCTCCTTAACTTGGGCTCAATTATGAAAAATTGGATCGAATGGGTCTGTGCGCTATACAACAAAGCAGACTCAATATCGCTCGGGGACATACATGTCCCTGGCACTTTGAGCTCGTTCAGAGCACGTGTCATCTACATCAGGTAAATAAATAGGGGCCTGCCCGATGTCGTGAAAGTCTACTTGATCCAGTAAATGAGCAATGCAATTAAGCCTTGCTTTTTGTTTATCAATGGCGCTGACGATCCACCATGGGGACTCCAGGGTGTGTGTCCGCTCAAACATCACTTCCTTGGCTCGGGTGTAATCCTTCCAATGTTTTCTGCTCGCAATATCAATCGGGCTGAGTTTCCACTGCTTCAGTGGATCCGTCATGCGTTGAACGAAGCGAAGGTGCTGCTCTCTGTCAGTGACTGAAAACCAATACTTGATCATTTGTATGCCGCTTCGGATGATCATTTTTTCAAATTCAGGCGCAGACGTTAAAAATTCTTCGTATTCCTTGTCAGAGCAGTACCCCATGACCCTTTCGACGCCGGCCCGGTTGTACCAGCTTCGGTCAAAAAGAACCATTTCACCTGCAGCGGGAAGATGAGCAATATATCGTTGGAAGTACCATTGGCTTTTCTCTCGCTCACTGGGAATGGGTAAGGCGACTACGCGACAAACACGGGGGTTGAGACGTTGGGTGATTCTCTTGATCACGCTACCCTTACCAGCGGCATCTCTACCCTCGAAAAGAACAACGAGGCGATGCCCTGTATGGCTGATCCAGTTCTGCAATTTAATGAGTTCGCCTTGAAGTTTTAGTAAATTAATGAAATAACTCACTCTTGCATCAACATACTGATTCTCATGGCTGAACTTTGTAAACCAATCGCTCAAACCCCATTCGATCTCCTCCTCCATGAGATCAATCCAGTCAGATCTTGAGTCCTTTGATGCCGTGTGCAAATGATCAGTCATGTGAAATAAAAAAGTATTTATGAAAGAAAAATTGTCGGCTTAGAAAAGTCAAGCGACCATGCGATGGCCCACATAAGAGGCATTAGCCTGATGAAAAATATTTCAAATACCGTGCAAAAGAAATCCTAACCAGACGATACCTAGCACACCCATGACGCCACCGATGATGTTAAATTTAAATTTTGTGCTACCGAAAATAACGGCCATCAGTATTTTTGATATGGCATTGGTCGAGTAAGCCAACAACACAGACAACTCGACTTGTTCACTCGTAATATCCCCTTTGTTGTGGAGGCTTGCAATGGAAGAAATATTGGCATGCGCGTCGGTAAATCCAGCCAATGCACTCGTCATGAGCACGCCTGTAGGGCCTAGCCATGCATACAAGGCAGAAGATGCAAGGTTCAACCCAGTGACCAAAAGCGTAAAACAAATGGAAGACTTAAGATCAAAAGCACTGCCCTTGAATTGGCCAGCATGCTCTTGAGAGGGGATGCATTTTTTCCAAACATAGAACCAAGGAAGAATCAACGATGCAATGAGCCCGTAAGTGAATGGTTTGAACATCCATCCTTCTGGCACGCGAACCGTGAGAAACAATATGACATGCAACTGGATCAATGTCGATAAATTAGAAAATAAGACACCACTGATCGCATGGTGAGTACTCTCGGGGTTGCTCCTCGAGAGTTGACCCATTTTCATCACGATGGTCGTACTCGATACAAAGCCGCCTAAGAAACCTCCCATGGCCAAGCCCCCCCTCGGGCCCAGTACGCGCTTAAGGATGTATCCCAACGCACTGATGCCAATGACCATGACCACGAATTTGGCGATCTCATATAAATTAATGGCTTGAAACGGACCAAAGTAACGGTTTGGGGTGATGGGCATGATAACCAGCAAGATCGCAAAAAATGTGATGACATCTTGAAGTTCGCGTTCAGACATGATTCGTTTGACGAATTGATGCAACCATTGCCTGGATGCCAAAACTGCGGCGAGAATCACACCAAGTCCAGCAGACAAAGCCATCTCGAGGTTGCTCAAGGCCCCCAGTAGAAAAGTCATCATCAGCGATAGCTCTGTGGTGAGGCCTTGGCCATCGCCCACTTTCCTCAGTTGGCTGATGGAGATCAGCAGGGCGATAGCCAACAATGCAGTAGGTAATATAGAAATAGAAGAGATCAGCCCAGCCACTGCACCTGACAAAGCAACCACTGTGAAGGTGCGAATTCCAGCTGACACTCTCGAATCACCCAATGCCTTGTTACGCTCTCTTTCAGCGCCTACAAGCAAGCCGACCCCCAATGCAACACTGAGACTTAGGATTTGGCTGGGAAATGCATCACCCATGAAGCAGCCCTAGTGGTCGATGGAGCTCAAGGTGATTGAGTTCTACTCAATTGCTTGTTTTGATAGTTTTTAAGCTCTTGGGACTTTTCAATTTTGATCATTCGGTGATCAATTTTGATTAAGCCTTGTTGCGCAAGCTCAGTTAATTTTCGACTGACCGTTTCAATCTTTAAGCCTAGGTAGCTTCCTATGTCGCCACGAGTCATCTGGAGCCTTAGCTGTTTGGTAGGCAAGCCCATTTGGGTACTTTTTTCGGACTGTCCTAAAATGAAAGATACGACTCGAGTCGCCGAGTTCATTTGATTGATCATGATGAGCATTTGACTCAACTCAGAAATTTCATTTTGTAACTTGGCGATCAAAAAGAATCTTATGATGCTGAAACGTTCGTCTAATTGTTTGATGTCATGCATCGATACTGAGCATACGATCGAGTCATCAAGTGCCACAGCATTAGAAGGTTGCCTTTCTTTAAATAGACCATCGAGTCCGATGACATCGCCTGCATGTTTGAATCCGAGCACTTGTTCAAATCCATCTTCCGAGACAATGCTGGATTTGAAGGCGCCAGATTTGATCAAATAAATGGAACGAACACCATCGCCTTGTGTCGTGAGGTGGCGACCGCGCCTGAAGGCTTTTTGTACCGGGAACAGATGCCTGAAGCCGCCTTGTTCGCTCTTAGGCAACCTGCTCGCAAAGCAAGACGGGTATGTGCTACAGATGTCACATAAACTCGATGGACTTATTGCCGACATAACAATTTTTTAAAGTATGGGGGCGCGCATCGGCTGATTTTTTTGAGGGGACTCAAACCGAAGGTGGTCGATTAAAAAATGAACGCCTCTTGTGGCCCAAATCGCCCGCCGAATCACTTCTCTCTCGGACAAGTTGTTGATGCATCCCTCCAGCGTCACCTGATTGCCCGCTACTTTGACGTTCACTTTGCTTGCGTCCAATACAGCCATACGCTTCAGTGCTTCTTCAATCCGCTCCTTAATTTTTTCGCCTGTGACCATTGGTATGAGCGTGATCTGATCTGTAATGCCATTAACGCCTGCAAGTCCAGCGACTGCTTTATGGGCAATTTCACGCTGGTAGTTCCAGCCCACTTCACCGCTCAATGTCACCCAACCCTTTTCAACCATGACTTTGATGGTGTCTTTGGGAATGGCGGTGTTCCAAGACAACAGCGATTGCACCATTCGCGCTATGTCTTCGTCGTTGCGGTGTCGATCCCTGGGAATATTGACATCGATTTCAATGGCCAATCCCTGAACGCCAGTGACCCTTTGCGTGGCTTTTTCAGCCGCCCACTTTTCATAAAAGCTATCCACATGGCCGGTCAATGTGACGATGTGGTTGCATACAGTGACTCCTATGTGTTCTGCATTGACAGCAGGGTCTGCCGTTAATTCATTCAGGACGTCTTGTTGAATTTTGCGATCGATGTTCATGTGGCAATCTCTTTTTAAATGGGTGAACGCATGCTATGAATCTGCCGTCTTTTTGTCGGTGCGTTTGGACACACTAAACCTGTCGTGATCTCAGGCACGAACTGGGCATCATTCTGAATGACCAGATCTCATCACATGTTTTTTCATAAATTTTTTATTCCCCATGTGCGCTTCCGCACAAGGGATAAAAGGTGCTTTCCCTACATTGGATGCATCAACCCACATGACTTTATTTCAAGTTAGTTTCAACAACTTCCATTTCAAAGGTGCTTCATGAAAAATGCTTTTTCTTTGATCTTCAAAATTTGGATCCTCACCCTGACCCTTTTCTTGGTTGGGTGCAACGCCAGCAAAATGGAGGCTCACCGTGCAAACAGCATTGAACTCTGGAATGACATGATTGTGCTGTATCAGCAACGCTCAGATTTAATTATCTATATGGCGGAACTCATGTCTGATCAATACGATCAAGATTCGGGCGTATTGAGTGTGGTGAATGAATCTAACTCAAAATTTATTCTTTCGCAGCGACAGCCCAACCTCATGACCGATGTATCTGCTTTATTGGCTTTTGAACAAGCGGATGCTAAGTTGACGTTGGATCTGACCAATATGTTGTTGATTTTGAAGAATCCTGTTTTTCAATCTAACCGAGAGCTCATGGATTTGAAGCAAGATTACGCTGTTCTACAAGGAAAAATTGTTTCTGCTCGCCAATCGTATGTTGATGCTGTCAAGGCACACAACAGAACTTTGAAGTCCTTCCCCTATAACTTGATTGGATTCTTATTGGACTACTCTGAGCTACCGCTGTTAAAGGTAGATAGTGATGTATCTTCATCCCTCACGCTACGCGTCAATGGTCCTTTCGAGCGCACCTTGTTCAATTAGGAGCATATTATTTTTTCTTTAGGGTGGATGTGGTAGCTTATGGACAATTCGTTCATATTATTGGACATGTTGCGTCTATTTTTTCAGAGATCATCGCCTGAAAATAAAGCAGACTCTTGTGATTGGGGAAAAGCTCATGGACTCCCTGCCACCCTTTATCTCCCTGGAACTCGAACTTGGGTTGGGATCTTGCTATTGTCTGCTTTGTGGCAATTGAATGCCAACTTGATCCATTTGATGGGGTCTGACACCACCGAATCTGTACACCAAGCGCGTGTTGGTTTGCGTCGCTTTCGCTCCACCTATCGACTGTTTAAGTTAATAGCCAAACTCAAGCCCTTACCTTTGAATGATGATTTAAGTGCCTTGTTTTTTTTCTTATGTGAACTGCGCGACATTGATGTGGCACGGCTTGAGGTTTTGCCCAGACTGCGTCGCTCACACACCTCTATGCCCAAAGATTTACTGGTTTCACTAAATGTTTGTATCGATGAACTAGGCGTAGTTGCTAAACAGTACAGATATGCGATCAGATGCATTTTGAACGACACCTCTTTTTCTGAATCGATGTGGCAATTAACGCTTTGGTTGGTTTCAATTTTCAATTCAAGAGGTGCTGTCAATGGATCGTTGAAAGGAATTATTGATTTTTCGATTTGGGCTGAGCACCGTGTCAATGTTATGCATCAAAAATTTTTATCCCTTCAGTCCAAAGGTCATACAGGTCACCAAAATCATCGCACCAGAATATGCGCCAAGCGTCTGCGTTATGCTATCGAGGACTTGGAATGCTTTTTACATCCGCGCACTAAGCAGTGGTGGACTAAAGCCAGTGAATCCCAGTCTCGCTTAGGCCTTGAGCATGACATTGTCATGACGGTGCTGCTTGTTGAAAAGTTTGGGCACTCCAACTTGGCAACCTTTATTCGCCGAAATCATCAAAATTTAAATTAATTAACTTTTTTTATGACTGATTCGCTTTGCGGATTCATGTTCGAAGTGGGTGTCATAGATTTTGTGTTATCGGTCTAATGGCATAAAACTGCTATTTACTTTTAGAAATTTTCCGTGGCCAAATGGGATTAATCCCATTTGATATTTCTAATTAATTAATTTTTTCGGAGAGAAGACTTGAGGTAATTTTTGCTTTTATGTACCTAAAGAAGTATCTTGGAAGTCTGGCATTTCCCCAAATTCCTAGACATTTTTCATAGCGCAGTTTGACGCTGCAGCTCGAACTCATGGGGGCGGAGCTGAGCAAGATGCTTATGGCGTCGGATTCGATTGTAGAAGCCCTCGATGTATAAGAAGATTTCTGACTTGGCCTCTGCCCGTGTTTGATAAATCCGTTTTTTGATTTGCTCGCTCTTCAAATTGCTGAAGAACGATTCAGCCACAGCGTTATCCCAGCAGTTTCCCCGCCGGCTCATGCTGGGACTCAGGCGGTTATCTTTGCACCATCGATTGAACTCGTCGCCGCCAAATTGGCTACCCTGGTCTGAATGGATGATCACCGAGCCTTTGGGTCTTCTACGCCAGACAGCCATCGTGAGTGCATCCAACACCAGGCTCGTTTGCATGCGTGGACCCATGCTCCAACCCACCACCGCTCGCGAGTGCAAATCAAGGACAACAGCCAAATACAGCCAGCCCTCGTGCGTTCGGATGTATGTGATGTCCGTCACCCAAGCCTGGTCGGGATCATTGTGTTGGAACTGACGCTGCAATTGATTGGGGGCAACCAATGCGGGCTTGCCCACCCTGTAGCGAGGCCGTTTGTAACCACGCACGGACTTGATGCCAGCCGCACGCATGAGCCTTGCCACGCGGTTCTCGCTGCAAGCCACCCCGGCCTCTCGCAGGTCGCAGAAGATACGTGGACTGCCATAAATGCCCATGCTTTGGTCGTAGAACTCACGGATCTTTACCGTCAAATCCTCGTTGGCCTTGGCTCTTGTCGATTGCGGCTCATGTAGGCAGACGTAGTAGCCACTGCGGTGCACCTTGAGAACACGGCACATGCTGGTGAGTTTGAATTCGTTTCGATGCGCTTGTATGAACGCGTACTTCACCCGGACTGCTTTGCAAAGTACGCTGCGGCTTTTTTTAGGATGTCGCGCTCCTCGGTCGTTCGCCTGAGTTCGGCCTTGAGCTTTGACATCTCAGCCTGCAATGTTTTGAGGTCATTGGACTGGGGTTCTTCGGATTTCTTGAACTTGCTGACCCAGGTATACAAAACGCCTTCCGGGATGCCCAGACGTTTAGATACATCTACAACTGAGTGACCCTTGTCGACAACTTGTTTGACCGCCTCGTCTTTAAATTCAGAGGCGTATTTGGCTCGTTGCATTTGCATTTCTCCATTTCAGTTTTGACATCATATGTGTCTACTGATTTGGGGGAATGCCAAACCCTCTTCGATGATGAGTACGACTTTGGGCGATTACTTCGAATTAACAGGCCAGACACCCCCCTTCCAGTCCAATTGCACAGCCCTTTGGCGCGGCTATGTGGGAATCTGGGAGATCGTGAACGACAGGCTGTACCTGATCGAGCTTAACGGCACACTGCAAAGAGGAGAGCGATCGACGCTGGAAACACTGTTTCCGGGCTTTCCCGATCGGGTGTTCGCCCATTGAATCAGCGGTAAAGTCCGATTGCCCCAAGGCAAACGCATCAATTACAGGCACATGGGTTTCGGTAGCACTTACGAGCGCGACCTGTTCATCGTTTTCCGAAAAGGCGTGGTGATTGGCCAGCACACCGTGGTCAATGGGGTTGCGCCCCGGACGCTCCCTCCCACACCGGAGCCAATGCCATGACGGCCTTCAATTTGAAAGACCAAGCCCATGATTGACTCCGCTTGGCTACACTAACTACAGGGCTATGGCATCGTCGGTGCTTTCACCTGCGTCGCCTTCATGTTGAACGTCTGGATTCAAGATCGCAAGCCCAGCCCCTTGGCCAACGCCCTTAACCCCAAACCCCAGACACACATCAAGACCCTGCGCGCGCTCAAAGCAGTGGCGACCAAAACTGTTGGGAACCGCTATTTTGGCGGGTTTATGGCCCTTGGTTTGGGTTTCGGATGGTATGATTTTGCTCGCTGATGTCCTTAGCAAGACCCATGATCAACGAGCCTGTTTTGTCGTTAAGCGCAAGCACCTGAAATCACACTTCCAGGGGGTAACGGTCGAAAAAACAGCCTCTCAAAGACACGCTGGTCGCCGAACCGCCCCTGCCCTTTGGCAAACTGAACGCTGTTTGGACCCAGTTTTTGGCCAAGCAACCCACTGGCTCTGAACAGTGGTCGTTTGAATGCCATTAAGAGGGACCCTGGGGTGATCCAGAACTGCGTTCGGGCTACGTTGTTTGTCTACAAAATAGTTACTCTCTTAAGGTAAAGTTGTTTTGGATATGGATGAATACATTGTTTTCTTGCTTAAAGAATTGGAAAAAGATATCCAACTCCTTAAGTCGATTGATTTGAAATTGAGGCTTAATGCCGAGATCGTTGCGACGCATCTCAAACAATTGAGGCCTCAAATTCCTCCAAAAATTAATAATAAAAATTTACAATTTTTATATTAATTTTATGGCGTTAATTCAAACAATCATTCCGCTTTCGTATCGCATATGATCAACCAAAAACTGGACACCCGCTGTTGCCCAAACAACCTTTTTAATCACATCACGCTCAGCCCAATTGCTCACTGCGCCCTCCAAGGTGACTTGATTTCCATCTACTTTGACGAAGATTTTTTTTGCGTCTAGTATGGCCTGTCGCTTCAAGGCATCATCAATATGATCTTTGATGCTTGCCCCAGAAATAGAAGGCTTGAGAATAATGTTATCTGTGATGCCTTTAACGCCCATCAGGCCGACCACCAGTTTGTGAGCTGCTTCGCGCTGATAGTTCCATGCAACTGAGCCGCTCAAAGTCACCCACCCGTTCTCAACCATGACTTTGATTGCGTCTTTCGGAATGGCTGTGTTCCAAGCCAGCAGCGTATGAATCGAAAGCGCAATATCCTCGTCACTGCGATGGTGATCATTTGGGAGTTTTACCTCTATCGCTACTGTAAGACCTTGAACACCTAAAACCCTTTGTGCGGCTTTCTCAGCACCAAATTTCTCATAAAAAGTACCTACTTTTCCTGTAAGGGTCACTATCCCACTATTTACAGAAACACCAATGTGCTCAGCATTAACTGAAGGATCAGTAGACAATTCGTTTAGCACATTTTGCTGGATTTGACGGTCAGTGAACATGGAAAACTCTCCTTTGTGTTGAAGGTCCCATGCTATAAAAATGCTCCAATGTCGTCTGTCTGCAAGGACACATAATCAAGAATTAGAACGACAATATTTATTAAAACTAAATATTATTTATTAAGTATTAATTTGATTTAAATTACAGATATTTTTTCTTTTTCTTCGCAAACAGTTACCTCTAAAAATATACTAATAAAATAGTACAATTTAAATAACATCAAAGTAGGGTTTACTTCAATTAAAAAATTTATTGAAAGACCCAGAATCGTAACATGATGCTAATGCCATCCGAAATCCAATCCGTTAAGGATAGGTACTACTAATGGGACAATTTTTGAACTTCCGAATCCACCATTTAACCGATGTAGTACCCATTAGCTCTGAGGGTGAAAATGGAATCGAATTGGCCCCCTCAGAAATAGATCAACTTACGAGCCTCAGCCTTGAGTCTGGAGGCGATATGCATTCCCTTGTCGCTGAATGGCAAGAGCGTGGAATTGATCTCGCCGACATCTACTTGAAAGGTATTGCTGAGGCCGCAAAAGTATTGGGACGCCTCTGGGAGACGGATCGATTAGATTTTGCAAGTGTTACTGTAGGTGGCTCTAATTTGCTTCGGTTACTCTACGACCTTAGCCCGCAGTTCTTGGCCAAATCTGCGCCATCGCTGCAGGCCACTGCCATGCTTTTATCTGAACCAGGTACCCAACACACGATGGGTATGTTCATACTTTCTGAATTTTTCCGAAAAGCGGGCTGGTATACGCTAGTCGAACAACCAAGTCCGGATATTGATTTTTTGCGATTACTCTCCACACATTGGGTTGATGTATTAGCCTTTTCTATAAGTACTGACCGTGAATTGCATTCATTGATGGGCTTGGTGAAGCAAGCCCGTCTCATAAGCCCAAACCCACAAATGGTCGTGATTGCCGGTGGGCCATTGGCTAGCTTAGAGCCGCATTTACTAGCCAACATAGGATTCGATTGGCTGAGCAGTAGTGTTTCAGAAACTATTGAGCGGGCTAATCTGACTTTCAAGAGTTCTACTGTTGCTCTTGGAGATGCGGGTGCAGTTAGTCTGCGTGCTGTCGGTTGATAGCCCCGAGCTAACCCCTGAATCGTTCACGGAATGGGACAAGGAGCAAGGCATTGAGTTTCGGTTCAGCCAGCCCGGAAAGCTCAATCAAAACGTATTCATCTAGCTATTCAACAAGAGTTTCAGAGAAGAAGTACTCAATGCAAATTTGTTCAACATGAATCGACCCGGAACCAGTAAACACCTTTGAGCCTTACAAAGAAAGGCCTAATAGGAGGCGCCATGACTCAAAAGCGATACCCAGAAGAATTCAAGATTGAAGCGGTCCGGCAGGTCACGCAAAGGGGGCACTCGATTGCCGAAGTTGCTGGCCGGCTAGGGATCAACCGATTTAGTTTGCACACGTGGATGCAAGACCAAAAGATGCCTGCCGGCCAGAAGCAAGAGCAGGTGTCTCAAGCCGAGAAGCTGCGCCGCCTAAAGTCGTGATCAAAGCGCAGCAATCCCGGTTGTGTTAAAAATCAATACCTTGGTGAATCTTAGAACCTGGCAAATATTGGTGTCTTCTTCAAGGGAAATGATCACGCCTTTTTAACTTCTACCCTCATTCGTAGGTCAAAGCTGCACGCCCCAACAGTTTTTCGGCCACAATCTCATCAAAGATGGTTTCCACTTCCGTGAAGTGACGACGCATTCCGATTACCGGTTTAACCAGACCTCGGGCCATCACCTCCATCGTCTCAATCAACTCCGTGCGGGTCGAGTGACGCGATCCAGTAATGGTTTTCTCGGTCAACATCAAAGGACGCGTCGGAATTTGAATATCGCCTTTGCCCACACCGATCACCACGGCTCGCCCAGACGTGGTAAGACTGTCATAGGCCACCTGAAAAGTCTGGGCATGCCCCACGTAATCGATAGCGGCATCTACGCCCCTACCATCGGTCAGCTTTTTGACAGCAGCCACTAGGTCTTTTTCCTTTTTGACATGGATCACCTCATCTGCACCCCACTGTTTTGCCAACTCTAACTTTTCATCAGATACATCCATGGCAATCACGCGCGCACCAAAGGCCTTGGCAACCTGCACGCCATGAATTCCCACCCCCCCACCGGCACCAATCAACAGCACCTGATCGTGTGGGTTGACCTTAGCTCGTTCTTTCATGCAGTGCCAGTTGGTATTGACGGCATCGGTAGCCATTGCCGCGGCTTCATAGCTTAGGCCCTGAGGAATGGCCAGGAAATTCTCGACCGGTAAGCTCACGTACTCGGCATAACCACCATCTCGATGTACACCCACGAATCCCTTGAAGGCTTCGCAGAGCGTCTCCCGACCACCTCGACACCAACGGCAGCGGTGGCATGTCAAATAAAAATACACCGCGCAACGATCACCTACTTTAAGCTCTGTCACATCTGACCCGACTTCAACTATATCGCCTCCCAACTCGTGCCCCATGATTCGAGGAGCCTCGCCGCCAAAACTACCGTTGCGCATGTTCAACAGCGTCAAACCCACACCGGCCGCTCTGACCTTTAACACCGCCTCTCTCGGTCCCGGCTTGGGTTCGGGTCGGTTCATCAACAGGGATCTTTCGCCCCATTTCGGGACCACCATAGCTTTCATATCAAACTCCTTAGGGTAATACCCTCACATCCAGGTGGCTAACCAACTGGCTAAAGGCGGAAAGAAATAAATCAAGGCCGAAACCACAATGAGCAAGAGCATAAAAGGCGTGGAACCTTTGAAAATTTCGCCCATTGTGACTTCCTTGTTAGGCACCACAGATTTAACAGCAAACACCACCATGCCAAATGGAGGTGTCAACAAACCGGCCTCTACGATTAAGATGCCGATCATGGCAAAGGTCAAGGGGTCCATGCCCAGCACTTTGGCTATTGGCCAGAAGATGGGCACCGTTAATAACATGATTGATATTGAATCAATGAACATACCCAGCACCATCCAGATCGCGATCATGAAAAGCACCGTGACCCCAACTCCCCACTCGGCAGATAGAATCATTGCCTGAATCTGATTTCCCATGCCACTCATTGCCAAGGTTCGCGAATAAAGCTGGGCTGCAAAAACCAGGATCATCAAGGGAACGGCAACACGCCCAACGGTCAGCACTACATCGATCACATCGTCGCGGCGCATGCCCTTGATCAATCCCACCAACAACGCCACCAAGGCACCCATGCCCGCCCCTTCTGTGGGCGTGAAGATACCGGCCCAGATGCCACCCAAAGCCCCAACGACAATCGCCGTCAGGCCTATCCCGCTAAGCCACAGGTCAAACATGCTAGGAGCAGGCCGGGTATCTGTGCGCGACGCCGGCTCGGGCTTGACAGTGCCCGACGGATGATGACCGACCACGTTCGGACTGACCACTGAGACCACGGCGATGTAGAGCATCATCATGCCTGCCAACAAAAATCCGGGAATAATGCCGGCTAAAAAGAGATGACCAATCGAAATATCAGTCAAAATACCCCACACCACCATCAGTAAACTGGGTGGAATCAACATACCCAGACATGCACTACCGCTGATCAGCCCTAATGAAAAATGATCGGCATAGCCTGACCGTTTCATTTGCGGGTAGGCAATGGAAGTGAAGGTTGTCGCCGAGGCAAGACTGGTTCCCGAGACGAAAGAAAACACCACATTACCCAGTACAGTGGCATAGGCAAAGCGACCCGGCAGACGAGACAACCAGCGGTCGATCACCCAAAACAGATCAAAAGCGATGCCAGATCGTGCGATGAACTCACCCATCAACAGGAACAAGGGCACCACGGCAAATACATAGTCGCGCAAAGCTTCATACGCCGTATTGCTCATGAAAGAAAGTGTGATCTCCCAGTCCCCGGTCGAAAGCCACATCGCCAAAAAACTAACCAGACCCAGCGAAACCGCTACCTCCACGCCCAAAAAAACCAAACCGATCAACAAAAACAAAATAATCAGGTGCAAATACTCGGCCATGAATGATCCCGTCTGTTTCAGATTTCCTGCCGTGCCGGCAGTTTGAGTTGTGTGTCGATGTCAAAAATCCGCAAAAAATAAAACCAGGCTGTCATGGCGCTGCCACAGACGACAGCAAAACGTGCTGGCCAAGCCGGAACGTCGACCACACCCTCCCCTTCGTACTCGTGATCGACCCAGGCACGCACCGCAGGATCAAATGCACCGTAAGCGAGAAGACCAAAAAAGATCGCCCCCAACAAAGCGCATAGTTTGTAATTCATATGCTTCAGGCCACTGGGCATCAAATTCTGGAATATGTCGACAAACAGCATGCTTTTTGCACGCACAGCATAGGGCAGTTACAAAAAGACGATCAGAATCAGTAAATTGCGAATGTGCTCTGCAGTTCCATAGTATTTGATACCCAACAATCGACAGGAGATTTCAACCAAAATGGCAAAGGCCATGCCGAAGGCGACAAATGCTGTCGCCACCATCATGGCCTGAGCCAAACGATCGATCAGATGAATCAAGGCTTTCATAGTGGACCCCAGTTCAAGTCAGTCCAGCTTCGCCTTGACCGGCCAGCGATAGCCTTCGGCCTCGGTGGCCTGGATATACGCCTTCATTGTCTGCATCATCGGCAATTTATTTTCGGCCTCAAACTTCTTGGCAATCTCCTTTGGCGCAACGGTCAGCATTTCAGCCCAGGTTTTACGCTCAGCCTCGGTGACGGTAACCACATTTACCCCACGAGCCTTGATAGCTGTCACGGTTTTCTCGCCCAATTCGCGCGTCACCTTGCCGCCCTGCGCCTCCATCTCTTTGGCTACATCAAGAATGATGGCTTGAACCTCTTTGGGAAAGCGGCTGAAACGGCGATTGTTAACAGTCAAAGAGGTCACGGTCATGGAACCGAACGAAACATCGACGAAGTTGGGGGCCACATCAAACAATTTCAGAGAATCCATGACACTAAGAAAAATGATCATGGAGTCAATCAAACCGGTCTGCAAAGAGGTGTACATATCGGGACCAGCCACCGACACCGGTAGGGCTCCAGCTTCGGAAACCCAAAATGCATTAGGCCCGGCAGCGCCAATTTTCTTGCCCTTCACATCCGACGCTTTTTGCATGGCCGCGCGGGACACCAGGTTGTAGGGCTCGAAGGGCACTAGGGTCAAGAGGCGCTGACCGTATTTCTCGAATTGACGGGGCAATTCCGGTATCTCGTCGTAAACCTTACGCGTGGCACGCACCGATACTTCAGGGTTACTGGGGCCAAACGGCAAATACATGGGGAAGTTATTTAGCGCCAGTTTTTGCGCTTCGTGGCAGATACAAAACACCCCAAAATCCAGCACGCCCTGCTCTACCGCCTCAAGCACCTCGGTAGTTTTGACTGATGAACCGGACCAATTTTCGATAAACTCGATCTCGTGACCAGTTTTTTCCTTGACCCGCTTTTTCACCTCGGGGATGAATTGACTCTGTGTCAAGGCAATGAAATGCCAGTTGGGGCTATGGCCGGAACCTATCTTCACAGTAATCTTTTCGGCCGCAACCGGCGCGGTCCAGGCAATTGCAAGCAGCGACATCAAACCCTGCAAAACACCAGTGCGAAGTTTTATCATTTGCGGTCTCCATGAAAAATAGGTTTTGACGGCTAATGCTGAGGGGTGGTAATCGTCCCTTAAATGCATAGGAGCTGGAAGTAGAATTTTTTCCAATGGAAAGGGTTCTATATGAAGAAGTCCAGATACAGCGATAGCCAGATCATGGATGCGCTCAAACGGGTCGATGCTGGCTTTGCTGTGCCAGACATTTGCCGTGAGCTTGGCATCAGTTCGGCAACTTTTTACAAGTGGCGTGCCAAGTACGGTGGAATGGACGTATCGATGATGTCCCGCCTCAAGGAACTGGAAGAGGAGAACCGTCGGCTCAAGAAGATGTACCTGGAGGAGAAACTCAAGGCCGAGATTGTGGCGGAGGCACTTGAAAAAAAGTGGTGAGGCCATCTCACAGACGCGAGATGGCCATCAAAGCGGTTCAAGAAAAAGGGCTCACCATCAGGGTAGCTTGCGCGGCATTTCGGATCAGCGAGTCTTGCTTTCGGTATGAACGCAGACTGGACGCTGAGAACGAAGAGATTGCCAACTGGTTGCTGCGACTGACTGACAACCATCGCAACTGGGGATTTGGCCTTTGCTACCTCTATTTGCGCAACGTCAAGGGCTTTGGCTGGAACCACAAACGCATCTACCGAATTTACAAGGATCTTGAGCTGAATTTGCGAATTAAACCGCGCAAACGCCTGATACGTGAGAAACCCGAGACATTGACGGTGCCACAGGCCTTGAATGAGGTCTGGTCGATGGACTTCATGCACGACCAACTGGAAGACAGCAGAGCGTTCAAATTATTCAATGTCATCGATGACTTCAACCGTGAAGCGA
>JACCDX010401444.1_pt1 | contig 27054 bp, 24 predicted proteins | sample 7449681 | NCBI WGS metagenome assembly JACCDX01 (sample SAMN15323450, study PRJNA562643) | freshwater metagenome | isolation source: river surface water | place: USA:Blue River Watershed | collected 2017-08-18
CCGTTCGTGTTTTGCAGCAATCGCCAAGACACCAAAACCAATCCGAAGGAGGCGCTGATGGGGTTCTTTTTTAGGAATCGGGTGGCCAAGGAGATGAGGAAAATGGATTGCATGAACCCGCGAGAAATGTAGGTGGTTTGCAGCCAACTCGCGGGAAAAAGGAGGCTGAGCAACAGCAATGCTGTGGCGTTTTTGTGGTGCGCGTGTTTTTTGATGGAAAGCTGTGCCATCCAAATCCAAGGTAGGGCAGACATGAGGGCTGTGACCAGTGGAACCGCGCGATACACTGGGAGGCCCAACCAAATGAAGGGTGCGGCAAGCCATGCTTCGAGGCCGGAGGAATAGAGTTGTCCGTAAAAGAAGGGGGTATGGAATTGGAAATGGGCAAAATCATGGGCCATCTGCCACATCACACATTGGTCGGAATCGGTGTAGTTTCCGGAGAAATAGCTGAAGGCGAATGCCCTTAAAATAAGAAAGGCGGAAAGTGCTGTATAAAAATACGACTTTCCGCCTTTCATGATAGAATGGATTGGGGTGGCGATTAAGCCACGCTTCTGCGAATGATGTTCAATGCGCCACCGGCAACAAACCAATCGATTTGCTGTTCGTTGTAGCTATGGTTCACAGTGATGGTGTCGCTGCTGCCATCGGCGTGGTTCAAAACCATTTGCAAAGGCTTGTTTGGCGCGAATTCGGTTAATCCGAGGATGCTGATTGTATCGGCTTCTTGGATTTTGTCGTAATCGGCTTTATCAGCAAATGTCAATGCCAACATCCCTTGCTTCTTGAGGTTGGTTTCGTGGATACGCGCGAAGCTCTTCACCAACACGGCACGAACGCCCAAATGACGGGGTTCCATGGCAGCGTGTTCGCGGCTAGATCCTTCACCGTAGTTTTCATCGCCCACAACAATAGAACCGATGCCAGCGGCTTTGTAAGCGCGTTGGGTGCCTGGTACTGTATCGTATTCGCCGTTCAACTGGTTTTTCACTTCATTGGGTTTTTCATTGAAGTAGTTGATGGCGCCGATGAGCAAGTTGTTGGAAATGTTATCGAGGTGACCGCGGAATTTCAACCAAGGACCGGCCATAGAGATGTGGTCGGTGGTACATTTTCCTTTGGCTTTGATCAATAGTTTAAGGTTGTTGAGGTCGGTGCCTTCCCAAGCTGCGAAAGGATCGAGGAGTTGCAAGCGGCTGCTGTTTGGCGCTACTTTCACTTCCACGCTGCTGCCATCGGCGGCTGGTGCTTGGTATCCTGCATCTTCTACTGCGAATCCGCGGGTTGGCAATTCGTCGCCTGTTGGGGCATCCAACATCACTGCATCGCCATTTTCGTTGATGAGTGTATCGGTGAGGGGGTTGAAGGTTAAATCGCCCGCAATCGCCAAGGCGGTCACGAGTTCGGGGCTACCTACAAACGCGTATGTATTTGGGTTTCCATCGGCGCGCTTCGCAAAGTTGCGGTTGAAGGAGTGCACGATGGTGTTTTTCTCTTGCTTTTCAGCGCCCATACGATCCCACATACCGATACAAGGTCCGCAAGCGTTTGCAAACACTTTGGCACCGATTTGGTCGAACACTTCGAGGAAGCCATCGCGCTCGATGGTGTATCTCACTTGTTCAGAACCTGGGGTGATCATGTATTCGGCTTTGGTTTTGAGGTTCTTTTCAGAAACCTGTTTGGCCAAGGACACGGCACGAGAGATGTCTTCGTAAGAGGAGTTGGTACAGCTACCGATCAAACCCACTTCAACTTTTGTGGGCCAACCGTTGGCGGCGGCAACTTCTTTCATTTTAGAGATGGGGGTAGCCAAATCAGGTGTGAATGGGCCGTTCAAATGGGGCTCCAATTCAGACAGGTTGATTTCGATTACTTCGTCGAAGTAGGCGGTTGGGTTGGCATAAACTTCAGGGTCAGCATTGAGGTGCTCACGAACGCCATTGGCAGCGTCGGCGATGGCTTCACGGCCGGTGGCACGGAGGTAACGCTCCATTGAATCGTCGTATCCGAAGGTTGAGGTGGTTGCACCAATTTCGGCACCCATGTTACAGATGGTACCTTTTCCGGTACAGCTCATGGCGTTGGCGCCTTCACCGAAGTATTCCACGATGGCTCCGGTTCCACCTTTTACGGTAAGGATACCAGCCACTTTCAGGATAACGTCTTTGGGGGCTGCCCAACCGCTGAGTTTACCGGTAAGTTTGATACCGATCAACTTTGGCCATTTGAGTTCCCATGGGAGACCTGCCATCACATCGCAAGCGTCTGCACCACCCACACCGATGGCGATCATACCCAAACCACCCGCGTTCACGGTGTGAGAATCGGTACCGATCATCATTCCGCCGGGGAAGGCATAGTTTTCGAGTACAACTTGGTGGATGATACCGGCTCCGGGCTTCCAGAAACCGATGCCATATTTATTGGAAACAGAGGCGAGGAAATCATAGACTTCGGCGCTTTCTGTGGTTGCTTTGGTAAGGTCTTCACCGGCACCTGTTTTGGCGGTGATGAGGTGATCGCAGTGTACGGTTGATGGTACAGCTACTTTTGGTCGACCGGCTTGCATAAACTGCAACAATGCCATTTGGGCGGTTGCGTCTTGCATGGCTACACGGTCTGGGGCGAAATCTACGTAATCGCTACCACGTCCGAAGGATTGCGGCGCGGCATTATCCCACAGGTGAGAGAAAAGGATTTTCTCGGTGAGTGTGAGGGGTCTTCCCAAGAGTTCACGGGCGGCGGCCACGCGTTGGGGCATTCTTTGGTAAACGGATTGGATGAGGTCTAAATCGAAAGCCATGAATAGGTTTTGTAAATGAATTTCTACAAATTTCGGAAATTTTCCCCGGATTTTTTCGGAAATCGGCATCTTTGTAAGGTGGAGAAACCGCGGGTAATATTGGGCATTGATCCTGGCACAAATTTGCTGGGGTACGGGATGATTCAGATTGATGGAAAGAAGCCGCGTTTGTTGGGTTTGGGGGTGGTTCGATTGGCGAAAGTGGGCGATGCGGGGGAGAAGTTGCATCACATTTATGAGCGGGTGACGGCGTTGATTGAGGGGTTTGAAGTGACGGAAGTAGCGGTGGAGGCGCCCTTTTTTGGAAAGAACGTTCAGTCGATGTTGAAATTGGGTCGGGCCCAAGGGGTTGCGATTGCGGCGGCGATTGGGAAGGGTTTGCCTGTTTTTGAGTATGTACCTCGGAAGATCAAGCAATCGATTGCGGGGAGTGGGAATGCAAGCAAGGAGCAGGTATTTGCGATGTTGCATGCCGAATTTCAGTTTGAGGAAAAACCGGAGACGATGGATGCTACGGACGGGTTGGCGGCGGCGGTTTGTCATTTCTATCAGTTTGCCCCACGCGCGTTTGGCAGTACTAAGGGTGGCACTGCGGGTGGCAAGAACAAGGCCGGCGGCTGGGCGCAGTTTCTGAAAGAGAATCCCGATCGGGAGGTTTGAGGATTCTGTGGACAACGAAGATGTTAGACATCGATGCTGCTTATTTCATTGAATGGTAGTACGGTGACGTTGTTACTTCTCTTCTCAATATTTTGTCCGGCATAAACAACATATCCTTGCGTGTCTTCCCCACTGATTTTTTGCCAGTATTTTAGCCCTTTGAAATATTCATTGGTAATGGTTTGGCCCGATTTGATTTCGATGGGTATTAATGAATTTCCAACTTCGATGAGGATATCCAATTCATTGCCCATGCTATCTCTCCAGAAATAAAGATTGTTCGATTTTGCTTGATTAAAGCGATTTTTGATAAAGTCTACAACGATTAAATTCTCAAACAACGGCCCTTTGTAAGAATTTAGATCGAGTTGAATACTATTCTCGATTCCCAGTAATGTTGAGGCCAAGCCGGTATCATAAAAATATAGCTTGGGCATTTTTACGATGCGTTTGTTATAATTTTTGTGGTAGGGTTGAAGCCTGAAGGCAACGAAGGTGCTTTCTAATATGCCAATCCAAGAATTGATCGTTTTGGAGTCTACGCCCACCTCGATGGCGAGGCTATTTACATTTAATAGTTGGCCTATACGTGCGGCACAAAGTCGTATGAAGCGCTCAAAGGTGTATAAATTGGTGATGTTTTTTATTAATCGTACATCTCTTTCGATATATGTTTTGATATAGTTCGAATACCAATTGTTTACATCGATTTCGTCTTTGTAGAGTGAGGGGTACGATCCTTTGAAAATGAGTTCATTGCAACTTAAGTTTTTGTTGGCAATCTCACCCATCGACAGGGGCAGTAAATTTATGTAGGCGACCCTTCCTGCCAATGATTGTGAGATACTCTCTTGTAGCAGAAAATTGTTTGACCCTGTGATGATGAACAGGCCATTTGTATTTGATTCGTCTAAGATCTGTTGGAGATAGGAAAATAAATGGGGTACGCGTTGTGCCTCATCGAATATTGCGCCATCTGGGTAATTTGACAAAAACCCTCTTGGGTCTTCTGTTGCAAACAATCGAGTGTCTGGGTTTTCAAAGTTTACGTATACTTTGGTAGGGAATGCAAATCTCGACAGTGTTGTTTTTCCCGATTGTCGAGGTCCAACAATGGCTACGGCTTTAAATTGGCTGGCTAGAGATAGAATTTTAGGGGTTGCGTCTCTCCGAATCATACCACAAAAGTATACAATATTGGAATCAGATTCCAATATTGTAGGGTTTTATCCGAAAAAATTGGGATGCATGCAACTTTGTTGTCGCAGTACATTCAAGGAACAAAAATTCCCAGTGCGAAGCAATTGGCTAAGATTCAAGAAGGGATTCACTCTTTGGGAAAAGAGTTGCAAGAAGTGAATTTGATTTAATCAGACTTGATCTGAAATCACATCCGCTCAACAACCTCGATGCCCAATAAACCCAAGGCATGCTTGAGGGTGTGGGCCGTGTGGTAAGCCAGTTTGAGGCGGGTGTTTTTTACTATGGGGTCGGTTTCGCGCATGATGTGACATTCGTTGTAAAAACGGTTGAATGTGCGGGCGAGATCAATGGCGTACTGACAAATCACGGCCGGGGATGATTCATTGCAAGCTTTGTTCACTTCTTCTGGGTAGCGATACAAAGTTTGGATGGTTTCGATTTCAACTGGCAAAAGCGCGGAATTGATTTCTGAATTTTTCCAATCTCCTTCGCCGGCTGAACGCAAAATACTCTGAATCCTGGCGTAAGTGTATTGGATGAAAGGACCTGTATCGCCCTGAAAATCAATGCTCTCTTGGGGATTGAACAACATCCGCTTGCGGGGATCTACTTTGAGGATAAAGAACTTTAAAGCCGATAAACCCAAGGATTCGTACAAATGATTCAGTTCGGATTCTGAAAGGCCTTCCGTTTTACCCAACTCGATGGTTTTGGCCTTGGCCTCGTCCACCATTTCCTGCACCAAATCGTCGGCATCTACAACGGTGCCCTCGCGACTTTTCATCTTTCCGCTGGGTAAATCCACCATGCCGTAGCTCAAGTGGTGCATCCCATTCGCGAAAGGTCGGCCCAGTTTTTTCATGATCAAGAACAATACCTTGAAATGGTAGTCTTGCTCATTGCCAACCACATAGATGCTTTGGTCTACTTGGTGTTGCTGGAATTTTAGATCCGCCGTTCCAATGTCCTGGGTGATATAAACGCTGGTGCCATCGCCTCGTAAAACAAGCTTTTCGTCGAGCCCGTCTTCGCGCAAATCGATCCAAACACTGCCGTCGGCTTTGCGATAGAAAACGCCACTCTGCAGGCCTTCGTCCACCACGTCTTTGCCCAACTTGTAGGTGTTGGATTCGTAATAGTATTGGTCAAAAGATACACCCAATCGCGCGTAGGTTTTTTCGAATCCGCTGTAAACCCAAGCGTTCATCGTTTGCCAAAGGCTGATGACTTCGGGTAGGCCGGCTTCCCAATCGCGCAGCATTTGCTGGGTTTCACGCATCAAAGGGGATTGATTTCGCACCAATTCCTTGATATCGTCTTTGAGTTTTGAGATTTGCTTTTCTTCGGTGGCTTGTTGGAGCTGACCGTAAATCGCGGCATATTTGGTTTGAGCGATATCGCCTTCCGGTGTCCAGTTGCCGGTGAGCGCCGATTCAATGGTTGGCAGTGTTTCTTCGCGAAGGGCGTTCTCGAAAATTACATAGTATTTGCCCACCAAGTGGTCGCCTTTCATCCCGGTAGATTCTGGGGTTTCGCCGTTGCCAAACTTCTGCCAGGCAATCATCGACTTGCAAATGTGTATGCCCCTGTCGTTCACCAAGTTGGCCATCACCACATCGTAACCCGCTGTTTTATAGAGGTTTGCGACGGACACGCCCAATAGGTTGTTGCGCACGTGACCCAGGTGTAGGGGTTTGTTGGTATTGGGCGATGAGTATTCAACCATCACCTTTTTGCCCTTGCCTATCGATGTTTGTCCGAACGAAGCGTTGTTCCAATTGTCCTTAAGGAAATCGGCATAAATCTGTGTGTTGAGAACGATGTTCAAGAACCCTTTTACCACGTTGAAATCGCTCACGATGGGGGCGTTTTCTATGAGCGACTCACCAATGGCATTGGCGGTGGCTTCGGGGGTAGATTTGGACAGGCGCAACAGCGGGAAAACCACAAAAGTGTAATCCCCAGCAAAATCGGGGTTGGTTCGCTCGAGTTTCACGGGCTGTGGGTTGCTGCCATAGAGGGTTTCGATGGCGGAAGCAATGTGATCAGATAGCGCCTGTTCTAGGTTCATGGGATTTTACAAAAATACGAAATTGGGAGGGATTTTGGGGTGAAATCGGTTGGGAACTGGTTCAGTGGACGGGTTTTTGGCCAAGGGGAATCTCAATCGTGGTGGTACCCCGTTCCTTTGAGGATGTTGAGGGCTCGGTAGATTTGCTCGGTGAGGACCAATCGTGCCAAGTGGTGAGGGAAGACGAAATCCGATAGGCGGATGCTGGGGTATTGATTTCTCAGTTCATCGGTGAAACCGTAGGCACCGCCAATGGCGATGATGATTTTGCCGCGTGACTGGGCGAGGGTTTTTTCGAGGTGGGTGGCGAAGGCCCTGCTGCTGAAGGTTTTGCCTCGTTCATCGCAAAGAATCAGGGTATCGCCCGGCTTCATTATTTTTAGCAGGGTGTCGGACTCCTTGGCCTTTTGGGTTTCGGGATCGGGGGTTCTGGCGGCGGGAAGCAGTTCGAGTTTTACGGCGTGCATGGGGCTGCAGCGCTTCACATAATCGTTACAAAGCGCATCGATCTCCGGGTTTTTGTGGTTTTCGATGGCGGCAATCAGGATCATCCCAATTAATTGTTGAGAATTTCCAGGATTTTATCGAGCTGAGGGGTAAGCACAATCTCGGTTCTGCGGTTCTTCGCACGTCCTTCTGGGGTGTCGTTTCCGGCAACGGGTTGGGTATCTCCTCTACCCACGGCTTGGATGCGCTTGGGGTTCATGTTGGCATCGGCAATGAGAATTCGGGCGATGCTGGTGGCGCGCAAAACGCTCAAATCCCAGTTGTCTTTGATGGCGCCTTTCATGGGGATGTTGTCGGTATGACCTTCAATTGCCATTTGCACATCGGGTTGTTTGTTGAGGGCTTTGCCAATTTCGATGAGTGCTTCGCGGCCTTTGGGGTCTACATCGATGGAGCCAGAGGCGAACAACAATTTCTCGGGCAGAATCACGTACACTTTTCCGTTGCGGTATTCCACTTTGATATCGAGTTTTTCGAAACCGGCCAATGCTTTGGCGATGGCTTCTTTGAGTTCACGAACGGCGCGTTCTTTTTTGGAAAGTTCGGCTTCGAGGTCTTTCACACGCTGAGAAGTTTTTTCAAGTTCTTTGCGAAGTTGCTCTAGGCGGGCGCGTTCGGCTTCGGCTTTTGCCAGGGCGGTATTGAGTTCTAGCTCTTTTGCGGCGAGGGTTTTGTTTTTCTCGTTGATTTCTTGGGCCAAGTTTTGGCGTTGCGCATCGAGGGAAGTGCCGAGGTTTCTGATGTACTGAAGGTTTTCATCGAGTTGGAGTTGACAGGTTTCGATGGTGTCTTTGAGGGCGGAGATGGTTTTTTCTTTGTCGCCTTTTTCTGCTTCAAGCTGGGCGATGCTGGCTACGAGAGAGGCATTTTTCTCCAGGCAGTCGTCGTTTTTCTTTTTGAGTGTGGTTTCAATGTCGGCCTTCGAAGCTTCTAGGGCTTGGTATTGTTTTTTGGTAACGCAAGAAGACAGGGCGATGGCCAGGGCGAGGAAACTCCATGCAAATCTCATAATGGGCGAAGATAGTTGCCGCGCGCGCAGCGCGCGGCAACCGTTATTCACATGTGTTGCGGAGTGGACATAACAAATGGGCCCCATCGGTGACGGGGCCCATTTGTATGAGTATTTCAACTCGATTTGCCTTGCGGCGTTGAATAGGTTGTTGTTGGCTATTACAAACTGAAATCCAATTTGTAGTAGAACAGTGGCAAGAAGCCCAATTGGTATGTTTCTCTTGAGTACGGTGCAGAATCGATGTAGCTGTATTTGAGCACGTTTTTGCGGTTGGTGACATTCACCAAATCAAATGCAATTTCGTGGGAGGCCTTTTTCGCATTGATGCGGTAGGCGATGCGGATATCGAAACGACGGTAAGGAGAACCAAAACGCTGTGTATTTTTCAAATCGCTTTTTTCAACATATTCTCTTTCGTAGATGGTGTTGAGGGTATCCATTGGAGAGAATCTGCGTGCGCCGGCGAAAGTGACTTTACCACCGATGTTCAAGGAATTCTTGTTTTTGAACACGAACTCTCTGGCTATCAAACCATTGGCTGCGTAATCGGTGTTGAAATCGCTGCTGCGCCAGATGTTGTCGGATCCCTGATATTCTGCATTGAAAATGCTCAACGAAGCCAAATAGTAGAAGCCTTTGCTGAAGAACTTTTCTACGGTGAATTCAACGCCATAGTTTCTGCCCACGCCAGTATTTTCAAGGCTATCGGGGAAGAAGCGAGAGAATCCGCTGCCAGTGTTGGCCAAGCTGAATGAAGATCCTTTGTAGCCATTGCTCGCCATGCGCATTTCCACGGGTAGGTTGTTGAGCGCTTGGTAGTAGGTTTCCACTTTGATGCGGCTTGCTTTGCCCATTTGGTGATCCCAGCCCAACACGGCGTGATTGCTTTTTGAAAGGTCCATGCCCAAGTTGTGTGGGGTGCTGTTGCCGGGTTTTTGGTAGTAGTACACGTAGGCACTTTGGTTCTGTGAGTGCATGCCCAATCCCAAGTTGAGGGCATCGCGTTTGGTGAGTTGGTAGCGGGCACCGAATCTCAACAATGGACCGCTGTTGTGGGTGTTGCTGATTTTGGTGGTGTTTGCGCTGCCCAAAGCGATGGGTGTTTTTGTGGGGTCGTAGTTTACCGTGTAGCTCTGCATTTGCACCCCGGTACTGATGGTGAATGCCGGTGAGAACTTGTATTTCCACTGCACGTATGGGATGGCCATGAGGGCGGTACCATTCGAATTCCATCGAACAGAAAACTTCCAATAGAGGGGGCTAGTGGGGTTGAAGTTCAAAGAGCTGTCTTCGAAGGAGTAGTTGTATTGGGTGAGCTGAATACCGGCGCGCATGGAGCTTTTGGCTGAGAACTTCTTGTTGTAGAAGGCGTGCATGGCGATGGTTCTTGTGTCGAACTCGTAGCTGAGGTTCCGTCGAATGGAATCGTTCCGATACTTCTGGAATGTATCTCCTTTGATGATTTCGGTGCCAATCACTTTGCGGAAAACCAGTTGGTGTTCTGCGGTTACGTTTTGAGAGCTGGCTGCCACTGTGGCCTTGAAATAGCTGGTTTTGTTGATGTTGTATTGGAAACTGCTGCCCCAGATGTGCATTTTGGAGGCGAACAATTGGTCGCGGTCGTTATCGCCATACAACTCGGCACTGCTGAGGGTGTCTTTGCTAATGTTGATGTCGATGTTGCTCCATCCGCCGATGCCGAAGAAACTCAAATTGCCTTTGTTGTTTTTGAGGGGGAAGTTGAATTTGAAGGAGTAATCTTGGTAGTTGGGAACGGCGTCTGTGCCCAATGGGATATTGAGTTTGCTGAACATCGCCAAGGTGCTATAGCGGTAGGTGATGAGGTAGCTTGCGCCGCCTTTTTTGCCGAGGTTGCCTTCTGCGAGTGCGTCCCAGCCCAGCAAGCCCAATTGGGAGCTAAACTCTCTTTTTTGGTTGTTGCCGTTGCGAAGTTTTAGGTCGAAAGCCCCTGCGTTGGCGTTGCCGTATTCTGCGGGGAATGCGCCGGTGAAGAAGTCGGAGTTGCCCAAAATTTTGTTGTTGATGATGGAAACGGATCCCCCGGTGGTTCCTGGGATGGCGAAGTGGTTGGGGTTTGGAATGTCTATGCCTTCCATGCGCCAGAGGATGCCTTGGGGTGAGTTACCGCGGACCACGATATCGTTGCGAGAATCATCGGCACCTTGCACACCGGCGAAGTTGGATGCCATACGTGCTGGGTCGCCCCGGCTACCGGCAAATCGATCGGTTTCGTCTACGGTGAACAATCGCGCCGAAATGAGGGCTGCGTCGTTGTTGGGTTTATCGCCTTTGGCTTTTCCTTTGATGGTGACTTCGCCCACGCGCTCGATGATTTGTTCGAGTTCGTAGCTGAGGATGACTTCTTTTCCTGAGGTAACAACGATGTTGTTTGTGCTAAATACTTGGTAATCTTTGGCTTCTACGGCGAGGGCGTATCGGCCTACGGGTACATCGGTAAACACGAATTCACCTTTTGGGGTGGTGGTGGCTTCAAATGTGGAGGGTGGGTTGGTGATGGGGCCTTCGAAATAGACTTTGGCACCGGCAATCACGCTCTGCGATTCTTTGTCGCGCAGCACGCCTCTCACGGTTTGGTTCTGGGCGATGGCCAAAACGAAGGTGAGTAAACTCAGAAAAAGGGTAATGGATTTTTTCATGGCCCGAATGTAAATCAAGCCATCGAATGGGCATTACGGAAAATCGCAAGTGAGGAGATTGTTTATTACGGAAAATCGCAAGTGGGGTGTTACGCCTCTTGATTTACCACCTGTTTGAGGTCGTTCTCAAGTTGGTAGGAGGTCAGCGACAAAGACGGATCGGCTTGAAGTTTGAGCCAGTGTTTGTGTTTGAGCCACCATTTCATTCTGAGCGAGGGGATGCCTTGTTTGAAGAAATTGGTAATCAGTGGGTTGGCCCTCAGGGTGACATGTTTTTGGTTCATGTTTTCCCACAGGTAATTGATTTCGTTTTCGATGCGATCCAGGAGTTGCACGCTGGAGTCCATTTTGCCGGTGCCGTTGCAACTGATGCACACTTCTTGGGTGGCGATTTCTGTTGCGGGGCGAACGCGTTCGCGGGTAATTTGCACCAAGCCAAACTTGCTCATGGGCAGGATGGTGTGGCGTGCGCGATCGGTTTTCATGGCGGCCTTCAAAGCGGTGAACAGTTCGTTCTTCTTTTTGGGATCGCGCATGTCGATAAAATCAATCACAATGATGCCTCCCATGTCGCGCAATCTTACTTGGCGGGCGAGTTCATCCACGGCTTCGAGGTTCACTTTGAGCACGTTCTCTTCTCGATTTTGTTGGTCGAAGGAGGTACTGCCTGAGTTGACATCGATGACGTGCAGTGCTTCGGTGTGGTCGATGACCAGGTAGGCGCCACCGCTGAAGGGGACGTTTCTACCGAAGCTAGATTGAATTTGTCTGTTGACGTTGTATTGATCGAACGGCAGGTTTTTGCCGCTGTGCAATTTCAATATTTTGTCGGCATCGGTATTGTATTTACCCAGGGTTTCTTTGACGGCTGCGTGGATGGCAGGGTCGTTGGTAACGATTTGGGTGAAGGAATCATTGAGGATGTCGCGCAGCAATGTTTGCAATCGGTTGCCTTCGCCGAGTACTTTGGTGGCGGTGGTGGCATTTTTGAGTCCGCGGATGAGGTCGTTCCATTTTTTGATCAGATCCCTCATGTCTTTATCGAGTTCTTCGATGGCGACGCCTTCGCTCACGGTTCTCACGATCACACCGAAATTGTGTGGGCGGATGCTGTTGGCGAGGTCTTTGAGTCGGGCTTTTTCTTTGGGGTTACCAATTTTCCGACTGATGGAGATGTGATTTGAGAAGGGGACGAGGATGAAGTATCTTCCGGGGATGGAGATATCGCAAGTCACTTTTGGTCCTTTATTGGCGATGGGCTCTTTGATCACTTGGATCAGGAGGGGTTCGCCGGACTTAAGTACTTGGCCGATTTTTCCTGTTTTGACGATGGGTTCTTCGATGGTAAATTCATCAAGATCACCGGCGCGCGGTTGACCGGCAATGGCCGATTTGACCACTTTGCGCAGGGATTTGAGATTTGGGCCGAGATCGAAATACGTCAAAAAACCATCTTTCTCACCACCTACATGAATGAAGGCGGCATTGAGTGATGGCGAAATTTTCTTGACTTTGCCTAAGTAGAAGTCACCAACTTGAAAGCCATCGGAGGCGGTTTCGCGGTGAAATTCTATGAGTTTACGGTTCGATAGCAGTGCAATTTCTACCCCAGACGAACCTTTTTGTATGATTAATTCGTTGGACAAAATGCCTAGTTATTGTGGTAGAACCAACTTATTTTTTCTTGTGACGATTTTTGCGCAGACGTTTTTTACGCTTGTGCGTGGCAATCTTATGACGTTTTCTTTTTTTACCGCTTGGCATATTTTATATATTTAATTTATTGAACTGATTTCTGTGTTTTGACTGCCAAATTGAGGTAAACCTTTGCATTGACAGAATCTCCCATGAATCCAAAGACTTCGCTCATTTCGAACAACCATCGAGGATTTTGGGGTTGCAAAGATATTAATTTTTCGCATTTTTTCAGCGCTTTTGGCCACTGTTGCGACTTTTTTAACAGATTTAGGTGAATGAAGTGGGTTTCAAGGTTGCTGCTATCGGCTGATAGTGCGGATTTTAGCGTACCCAAGAACTGCATGGGGGCATTCAAATATTCGCTTTGATAAACGATCAAGGCGTTCATGAGGTCCACGTTTTTGGGGTTCTTTTCCAATCCTTTGTCGATGTATTTCTTCCCCAACTGAAACAGGTAGGCTGCGGTTGTGGGCGACTCGATGTTGCTTGCACCGGCGAAGATGAGGTTTCTGGCCACTTCGGTTTTGTCATCGGCCGGACTAAATTGTTCGGCGAGATCGGTTTGCAGCAGGGCGATGAGCGGGGCGTTTTCGGTTTCTTCGGCCCATTTCAACGCCAAAAGCACCGAATCTTTTGGATAGGTGCCTGCTTTGGCAGTAAGGACTCTCGCCACGATGGGGCTGGGTTTCGTTTTTTCGAAAACAGCGTTCAGGAATTCGATGCGGGTAATTTCCTGTTGGGGAAGTCCGCCCGTTTGCATATCGGCCATGGAAGGCTTGGATGCTTCTGATTTGCTGGGTGTGAATTCGGCAGTTTTCCACCGATTGACAATCAATACGATACCGAGCAGCCCTAAAACTGCGGCGATGAACCAAACGCGAAGGTTAGTGTTTCCCACGCGACAAAGGTAGGTAAAGTTAATTAGAGCTTATCGGCCAAGGTTTTGCTATCTTTTACCAAGGTAGCGAATTCTTTGGCTGGTTTGAAACGGGCTACGTAGTGAGCAGGAACTACCAAGCTGGTATTGCGCTTGATGTTACGAGCTACTTTGGTCTTGCGTTTTTTCAACTCAAATGTACCAAATCCACGGAGGTAGATATTGCTACCACCCACCATAGAATTTTTAACAACAACGAAGAAGTTGTCGATTGTGTCGGCAATCGCGGTCTTCTCTAAACCAGTGCGCACTGCAATTTCGTTTACGATTTCTGACTTTGTCATAATAATTGAGGTGCAAAAAAACTACAAAAGCCGTTCTTTTGCCAATGTTTATGCAAAGAGTTATCCAAACTTTGTCAAGATGGTATAATCTTGAGTCAAGGGACCTGCCGTGGCGACAGACAACGGATGCGTATTGCATCTGGATTTCGGAGATCATTTTGCAGCAAACGCGGGTGGTACAGGGTGTGGGGTATTACAATCGGTTTGTGATGGAGTTGCCTAACATTCAATCGCTTGCGAATGCGGAGGAGGGCGATGTTTTGAAGTTGTGGCAGGGGTTGGGGTATTATTCCCGGGCCAGGAATTTGCACTATGCGGCCAAGCAGGTGATGACGGAGTTTGGCGGGGTGTTTCCGTCTACTTACAAAGACATTTTGCGATTGCGTGGCGTGGGAAATTACACGGCGGCGGCCATTGCGTCGTTTGCTTTCGGCGAAAAGGTGCCTGCGATAGACGGAAATGTGAAGCGGGTGGGGGCGAGATTCTTCGGTTTGCATGCCCCGATACACACGATGGGATTTCAAAAGGAGCTTTTTTCTTTGCTTTTTGATTTGATGGATGGGGCGGATCCCAATGTATTTAACCAGGCGATGATTGAAGTAGGTGCAACATTGTGTTTACCCACTCAACCGAAGTGCGATGTTTGTCCGCTCGCCGAAGCCTGCATCGCCCGTTTGCAAAATTTGCAAAAGCAAATTCCGGTTGTGGCGAAAAAGCAAAAACCCAAAGACAAGTACTTTTATTATGTGGATATTGAGGTGGGTGGTGAGCGGGTTTTGGTGAGGCGTGAGGGCGATGGAATATGGCAGCAGTTGTATGAGTTTCCTATGATTGAGGGTGATGGGCCGGATTGGGATTTGGAAACCGTTGCCAAGGGGTTGGGTATTGTGGAAAATTTTGTGGTGAAGGGCGAGCAATCGTTCAAACATCAACTCACGCATCAAACAATTTACGCAAGGTGTTGGTATTTATGCATTTCGAGCGATAAGTTTGTATTGAACGACGGATGGGAAAGGCTCAACGAAGCAAATTTTTTGTTGAAGCCAATACATCGGTTGATGGAAAAAATGATTAAATTCACATAACAAAAAAGACATTCAAGCAATTAATAAACAGTTTATTATGATTAACAAGGTGATTTTATTGGGCCGTTTGGGAAAGGATCCCGTGGTTCGCAGGTTAGACAATGGAAGGGTGGTTGCCAACGTAACATTGGCCACCAATGATTACTATACCAAAGACGGGCAGCGATTGGAGAGTACGGAGTGGCACAATTTGGAGATGTGGGACAAGCAGGCGGAAACGGCGGAGAAGTATTTGAAGAAGGGCAGTTTGTTGTATGTGGAGGGGAAAATTCGAACAGATAGATATACAGATGCAGAAGGACAGGAGCGTCAGACCCGCAAAATCAGGGTGAATAATTTCCAAATGATGGGTTCTTTGCTGTCGTCTAGAAGCGATGATGCAAGCAAAAATGATTCACATTCTTCTGACCAACATGAATCGGATGCGGGACATTCCGTAGATTTGGGGCATGAAGACGATGGCTTGCCATTTTAATAACGCATGATGAATATGGATGATCCTGGTCCCACGGGGATTTTTTTGATGAATTCCCTCATGAAGCCACTTTCGGCGGCAGACGCTCCCGAAATTGTGATTTATGTGATTCTATTGATTGTATGTTTGCTCATCGCCGCCATTTGCGCGGGTTCTGAAAATGCTTTTTTCTCTCATCGCGACAGTGATATTGAAGATTTGCGGGAGGAGAAATCGGTTGCATCTGGAATGATTTTATCGATCCTAGATAGGCCCAAACATTTGCTGGCGAGCATTTTGTTATTGAATTCTTTGGTGAACGTGGCGTTTGTATTGATTGCCATTTTGCTCACTGAGAAGGTGTTTGATTTGGAGGCATTGCCTTGGTTGAAGTTTTTTGTGGAGGCGATTGTGGTTACGGTGATTATTTTGGTTTTCGGTGAGGTGATGCCCAAGGTATTTGCCACGCAGAATTATCGTTCATCGGCCAAATTTTTGGTGTATCCCATGCGCACATTTACTTGGTTGTTGTGGCCATTTACGCATTTGTTGGTGAAGTTTGGGGCTTTGTTGGAGCGACAGGCCAAGCCACAGGCGAATGAGCTTACGCCGGAGGAACTCTCTCGGGCGATTGACATGGCTACGGATCAGGAGGATGCGCAACAGGAGAAGGAGATATTGAAGGGCATCGTAAATATGAGCAACATGCAAGTGAAGCAAATCATGCGGTCACGGGTTGATATGACGGCGGTGGAGCGGGGCATAGATTTTCACAAGTTGCTTGCGGTTGTTCGTGAGGCAGGTTTCTCACGGATGCCGGTTTATGATAAGTCGATCGACGTGATTGTGGGGGTGCTGAATATTAAGAATTTGATTCCTCATTTGGATGCGGGGGCCGATTTTGCTTGGCAGCAGTTCATGAAGGCGCCGTATTTCATTCCGGAGAACAAGGCCATCGACGATACGTTGGGAGAGATGAGGACCAATCACAATCACATCGCCATTGTGGTGGATGAGTTTGGTGGTACCAGCGGGATGATCACCATGGAAGACATTTTGGATGAGGTGTTTGGGGATATGCAGGATGAGTTTGATGATGAGGAAAAATCTTTTGTGAAGTTGAACGATAGCATGTTTTTGTTTGAGGCGAAGGTGCTTTTGGTGGATTTTATCCGCGAATTGGGCTTGGGCATGGATATGTTTGATCATTTGGAGTTGGAGAGCGATAGTTTGGGTGGTATGGTGAGTGAGAGATTGGGGAGGATGCCCAAGCGTGGCGACGAGGTGTGTGTGGGTTCGGTGCGGTTTCGGGTAGAATCTGCGGATCCAAGGAAGGTGAAAAAAATCAAGGTTACATTGGAAAATACAGGGGGATTGTTGAATGGATAAGTTGAGTGTTTATGGTGCGAGAAAAGGGTATTCAGTTGCTTTGGTGCTTTGTTTGCTAACGGTTGTGGCTGTTTTTATGGGCTGTGGTGGCGGAAACGATGCCTATGTGCCCAAGCCAAAGGCCTATCCCAAGATGGTGCTGCCCTCAAAATCGTATTCGGTGTTTGCGGCGGATGATTTGCCCATGACTTTTGAATTGCCGGCTTATGCAAGGATGGTGGCGGATTCAAATCAAGAGGGCACTCACAACAAGGGGTGGTACAATTTGTACTTTCCTCAGTTTGATATGACATTGCATTTGACCTATCATCGATTCAACAATTGGTCGTTGTTTGATAGTTTGTTGTTTGATACGAGAAAGCTGGTTAACAAGCATTTACAGAAGGCCGATGATATTTTGGAACAACCCACATCGCTCATGAATCCGGAGGCCAAGGGATTGGTTTTCAGTATTCAGGGCAATACGGCCACGAATTTCAATTTCTATTTGACAGACAGTGTGGAGCATTTTGTTCGTGGCGCATTGTATTTCAACCAAAAAACAGAATCAGACAGTGTGGCGCCGGTTTTTCAATTTGTGGAACAGGATGTGTACCACATGATCAAAACCCTGAAGTGGAAAAAATAAACGTATGATGTTGAGTTTGCGATTGGGCAGAGTAATCCGGGTATATGGGATTTGGCTGCTGTTTGGACTGTCGGCTTGTTTGGGCGCACAAAACCCGAAAGCAAAGAAGCATTTGGATGAGGCTTTTATGGCTTTCAATGCGGCGGAGTTTCCCAAGGCTTTGGGTGCTGTGAACAAGGCGCTGAAGGCGGATCCGAAATATGCCGATGCGTATTCTTTGCAGGCTTCGGTGTACGAAGCGATGCGTGACACGGCGCATGCCACGGAATCATACCGGAATTGCTTGCGTGTGGCACCAGAATTTCAGCCCATGTATTTTTATTATGGGGAGTATTTGTATCGCAACAAGCGATTGAGGGAGGCGGCTTTTGTGCTGTCGCAATTTGATTCGGTTCCGATGAAGAAGGGGTTTATCGCCCAGAAACATGGGGCATCGACCCGGTTGAAGGAAAAGGCGGCACGCTTGAGGGTGAGTGTGCAAACGGCGATGGATGATGTGAACATTGCGGAAAACTTGAAGATCAAGAACATGGGTCCAAGTATCAACACCGATAAGGATGAGTATTGGCCTGGGATGCCATTTTCGGGTGATCGATTTGTGTTTACGCGCAGATTGGGTGGTTCTGGCAATGCAGTTTTGCAAGAGGATTTTTTTATGAGTGATTTGCGGGATACCGCTTGGGGTAAGGCTTATCCGGCGCCGGGGGACATCAATACCCCTGAAAATGAGGGCACTTTGAGTGTGAAGGCCGATGGGTCTGCACTTTACTATACCCGATGCAATCAGCCGGGTGGTTTGGGTAGTTGCGATTTGTATGTGAGTGATTTGGACGGCAAGGGTTGGAAGCGCGGCAACAATTTGGGTTCGCCAGTGAATGGCCCCGCGTGGGACTGTCAGCCCGCCATCAGTGGGGATGGACATACCTTGATTTTTGCCAGCAGCAGGCCGGGTGGTTATGGTGGTAAGGATTTGTGGGTGAGTTATTTGAGTCAAGGGAAGTGGAGCTTGCCAAAGAACATGGGTCCGGCGATCAATACCCGCGAGGATGATGACGCCCCATTTATACACTACGATGGTGCCACTTTGTATTTCAGTAGTTTGGGGCATCCGGGCTTTGGTGGTTCTGATGTGTTTATGTCGAGGTTGGGTGCTGATGGACAGTGGTCGACCCCAGAGAATTTGGGTTCAGGATTGAATACACCCCATGATGAGTTTGGTTTATACATTGAATCGGGCGGAAAGAAGGGCTATTTTGCCAGTGACCGACCGGGCGGAGTGGGTAGGTTGGATATTTATCAATTTTTGGTGCCGGAGAAGTTTATGCCCAAGCCGGTGACTTATGTGGCGGGGGTATTGAGCGATGTGAAAACGGGATTGCCATTGAAGGCGCGGGTTAGGGTGGTTGAATTGAGCAGTGGGAAGGTGGTTTTTACGGACAGCGTTTCGGATTTTTTCATACCGTTGCAGGCGGGAGGGAATTACGCCTTGTTTGCTACGGCGAAGGGGTATATGCCTAAGAGTTTGAATTTTCAGCCTACGGCCACGGATTTGGGTAATCCTTTTTCGGTGCGTGCTGAGTTAACCCCGATTGATGCGAAGCAGGTGTTTGTGTTGAACAACATTTTCTTCGACACGGATAAGTTTGATTTGAAGCCAGAGAGCAAGGAGGAGTTGGCGATTGTAGTGGATTTGATGAAATCGAATGCGGGGATGGTGATAGAAATCAGCGGGCATACGGATAATCAGGGGGCTGCGGATTACAATTTGAAATTGTCTGAGTCGCGTGCAAAATCTGTGGTGAATTATTTGGTGGCTGCGGGGGTTCCGGCGGCGAGGTTGAAATTCAAGGGGTACGGTTCTAGCAAGCCTACTGCATCGAACGATACCGAGGCGGATAGGGCATTGAATCGCAGGATTGAAATGGTGATTCTGAAGGCGAATTGAGTTTGCTTGAGTTTAGGGTTGATTTCTCGGCATCAAGTTTTGTGGCTGAGATAAAATGATTTCTTGAGATCCGGTGCTGTGAGTCGCGGACACGGTTGTTTAACTGCGAACATCATTTGGCTATTGAAATGATATTCAATTTATTGAGGGCCTTTTAGGTCTTTTAGGTCGGGTTGTCCGGCCAGCATCCAAGCTGTATACCAGAAGGAAGAAACGGCGGTGATGGCGTCTTTCATGCGGTGTTCCACCATGTGGTTTAGGCTGTTTTCGTAGGCGATGGCAAACTCCGCTTTGACTTGTTTGATGGTTTTACCGTTGCTTAGCGTAGACAGTTCGTATTTGTTGTTACTGCCCCAAGATTGGGTGAGCGATTTTTCATTTGCCAGCACGGTGGGAAGGTGGCTGTGGGAGGTTTGTAGGTAACTCCAGATGCTATCGGTGGGTTGGGGTAGGTAGTGTGCGAAGGGCACCAGTAAATTGTAATTGGGCAGGCTGATTTCGGGGATTCTGGTTTCCCAGAGCGCGTGGATTCCGTGTTGGTTTGTGAGTTGGCCGTCGTAATTGATAGATGTATGCAAAGGCACATGGGCGTCGGCCACGTAGTGGCCGATGTCTGCCGACAGGTGAAGGATTCTATCTAGGTTTTTGGATTTGAATGCTTCTGTGAGTCGGTAAAGCATGGTTTGCACGTGGTAGGGCACGATGCCATAGGCGAACAGGGTATCTGCCGAGTATTTTTCTACTGCTTGTTTCCAGAATTTGGGAATGGTATCGATGGGCATGGCTTTTTCATAGCGTTCCAAATCGATGTAATGTCTGCAGGCCTCGGCGGTATCTGTGTATCTCCGTTGGTCGGGATCAATGGCGTGTTCCGTGAGGAAATCGATGTGCGATTTATAGAATTCGAACAGGGGTTGAGGCAGGGCGAAAACGGCTTGTTTGTTGATGGTTTTATGTCCCAAAAATCCCCAAGCTTGCAGGTGATGAACCGTGAACAGCAGAAGCAGCAGTATGGCTATGGGTTTTCTGCTACTTGATCTTTTGTTTTTGGGGCGGTTCATGATGCGCGAAGCGGGTTGAGTGATTGGGTGTTACGGCGTGTTTTGGGTGTTGAGGGCACGCAAATACATTTGAATGGTGTTTTGTAATCCCAAATACAGCGCATCGCAAACGAGTGCATGTCCGATCGACACCTCCAACAATCCAGGCAAATTTTTGGCCATGTAGTTGAGGTTGTGCAGGTCAAGGTCATGTCCGGCATTCACTCCCAATCCCATATTTACTGCTGCTTGGGCGGTGTTTATATAGGGTTGCAGGGCTTGTTCGGGGTTTTGATGGAATTGCGTGGCATAGGCTTCGGTGTAGAGTTCTATGCGATCGGTGCCTGTGGCTTTTGCCGACGGGATGAGTTCGGGGTTGGGGTTGAGGAAAATCGATACTCGGGCGCCGGTTTTTTTAATGCGTGCAATGATTTGCGTAAGGTATTCTTGGTGTGTGATGGTATCCCAACCGGCGTTGGAGGTAATGGCATCTGGTGGATCTGGTACCAGGGTAACTTGGTGGGGTTTTACCGTTTCGATGAGTTGTAAAAAATCCTCGGATGGGTAACCTTCGATGTTGAATTCTGTGGTGACGTGTTGGGCCAGTTCAATCACGTCGCTGTAGCGAATGTGGCGTTCATCGGGGCGGGGGTGAACGGTGATGCCTTGGGCGCCAAATCGTTCACAATCCAAAGCCACTTGTAGCACGTTGGGGTTGTTGCCACCGCGAGCATTTCGGATGGTGGCGATTTTGTTGACGTTCACAGAGAGTTTTGCTTGGGTTATTTCCACCATAGTGATACAAAAATACGGGGTTGGAAGGGCTTTTCTGTTGTGTTTTTGACGATGATTTCTGTGCGAAGGGCGATGTGCGTTTGTTGGTGATGGTTGTGTTTGATGGTGGTTTGGGTGAGGAAATTGATGGCGGTGCCTTTGCCTGAAAGGACGTAATTGTTGATTTCGGAGGGCATGGCAATGGGGCTAAAATACAGGGGTTGGGTGGCATTGAAATGAAGGATTTGGGCGGAAAACTTCAACGGGGTGAAGGGTTTTCGATAGGTGGTGGTGATGGAAATTAAGAAGGATTCGGAGGCTTGCGGCTCGGCGGTTTGTGGCTCCTTGGGTTGTTGGATTTGTGGGGTGTATGGTGATGTGTTGAGGTAGGTGTATGGTTGCAGGTAGATAGGGCTTTGGGCGGAATATGGATCCGGGTAGTATTGGATTTGGGATGTATGCGGAATGAGGGTTATTTGTCCGGAGGAAGACCAGCCTTCAGCTGGCCCGCCTCCGGACCCGTCTAGCACCCAACGGATTTCTCCAGAAAATCTATGCTCCCACTGTTTAAAAAAATCATCGGGCCATGGTTGATCGTTGTTGAAATTCATCTGCCAATCGCCTTGCCAACGCACGCCGCTGAACAATGCCCTCTCCCAATGAAATTGTTGTTTGTGGTGAAATCTCCTCACCCCATTGCTGGGGTTGTATTTGATGTCTTTGCCCATCTCAACGCCCCAGCGCCACAATTTTTTTCCGGCGTTGCCTTGAGAATACATTGCGGCCACCCGCCATTGGTTGTTGTTGAACTGATTGAACAATCCTTGCGGCGGCTTGAAATCTCGGTGTATCCAATATGTGCGCACAGATAGGTCTGTGGTTTTATTGATGGGTCGCACATAGCCCCAAACCATGGCGGGCAGGTTGTATTGCAGGGCCAAGTGCCCAAATTGCAGGTCCCCATTTCGGTGATAATGGGTAAACCACACTTCGGGATAAGCACCCAATTTTTCTTTGGCCCATTCGCGGTTGTAACGATATCCGCTGAGTCCAAAACCCAGTCCTTTCGGGGTGAGTACCGCCACGGTGGCGTGTGATTGCAGGGTGTTATATTGTTGTGATAGTTGGCTGGCGGTGCTGAAATTTCCATCGGTGATGAGGCTAGAGATTTTTCCGTTTTCAGTTATGCGTGCCGAGATGTTTTCCCGAGATGCGCAGACCATCCATTTGAGTCCGTTTTTGGGCGATTTTCCGGAGATGCCCAAACCGGAATGTCCGCGATACTCATCCCATCCCCGCTTTTCGGCCAGTTGCCAATCTGGGGTTTTTCTGGCCCAAACGATGGGTGCATTCCAATAGCCCGATAATCCGCCTTGCACCAAACCTTGTCCCAACTGTATGGAGTATCGGCCCACCACAATTTGATCGAATCGTTTGAAATCACCCGTTCGGAGGTGGAATTTTTGTATGAAGTCTTTGGGATGGCGAATTTTCTCACCCGCATCGATTTGCATAGAAAACCCCATGGAAAAATTGTTTGGGTTGTGGTATCGCCATTGCATTTGGGCTGTGGGAAGGATGTTTTGCTGGGCCATTTGGGGTGCCAATGCGGGGACAGGTATTGGGATGTTTGGCAACCGATATCCAAGGGTATCTGCGGGTTCGCCCAGCTTCAGCCCAGCTGTGATTGAGAAGCTTTGTTGGCTTTCCAGAAACTGTCGTTTCCAATTCTGCTTTACCCATTGTGTGGGCGGCGAGATACTGATTAGTGGTGTTAATGCGGCGATGCGTTCCAATGACATTCCGCAATGCAGGAGTTCTTGGGTGTGCAGGAACTGACCATGTTGTTTTTTGTGTTCGATGATGGCCAATGCTTCCTCGTATAGCAGGGCGGGGTGAGCGATCAGTTCTTGATTTGATAGTTGGTTGATGGGTATGGGCGGAAAACCCAGCAAATCCTGTTGGGTTGTTGTGATTTGTGCCCAAGCGGGCGTTGTGGTTGAAGTGATTATTGCCACACATACCGACATTGCAACGCGCCCAGCCAACCGAGTTGCTGATGCCATTGCACTTCCATTCCTGCTTTCCATGATTGATTGTATTTGTAGATACCCACGCGAAGGGGCTTTGATGATGTGTTGAGTGCGCCGAGCAGCGACCAAGATTTTTTATGAGAAAAACACAAGCCGGCTTCCAAGAAATTGGTTTGCGGGGATTGTGTGAATGATACGAAGGGCTGTAGGGTTTCCCAGGTTCCTTTTTCGGCAGGCAAAGCGGTGCCATGTTTTTGTTTTTTTGCGGGTCCTAGCCAGAGGCATTGTGCCGTATTCCAGAGGTATTGATGGTCAAAGTTGGGCTGCAGGGGCAGCGGATTGCTTGAGCCGAAGAGCCATCGTTCGGGTTGAATGGATTGAAATGTGGCGACACCGCGGAGGCTAATGATGAGGCTGCCAGATTTCGGGCTTTGGTAAATGTAGTTGCCTTGAATCAGGGGTCGTGCGATGGATTTTGAGGTTGGGGCAGTGGGGGATTCCGTGGCGATGCCTGATGTCCATGCGGTGCCTATGCCCAGTGAAAATTTGTTTTTTGGGTTTAGCCAAAGGCTGTAGTGGACCAAGGCCAATTGGTTGCGCCATTCGGGGGAGCCCATGCTGTAGTATTCCCACTTGAATTTTTTTGCATTGTGGGCGATGCCCATGTGATGGAGTTTGTTGCTGCCCCATGCGTTGTTGCGAAAAATGCAAAAAGTTTCTGGGGCGGCTTCTTGGGATTTGGACCAAACGGGCAGTTCGAAGGCCATTTCTTCCCATCGAAGCGCATTTGGGGTCTTGGTAATGTTTTGCGAGAACGGGGTACTTTGGGGTATTTTCGGGATGCTGACTGGGGATTGTGCGGTGGCAAATTGTATCGAAAAGAGCATTGAAAACCACATTCCGATATATCTGCCGCGCCTTGTCATTCCAGCTGTTCTTTGAGTTTGATGAGTTTTTCCCTGAAGTCTCTGAGTTCTTGTACCAATTTGGCTTGGGGCGACATTCCATCGGTGTTTCGTTTTACGGTTTTCGAAACTTGGGATAGCCTTTGGCCTTTGTTATGAGAAAGATAATGAATTTCTTTGAGCACGTCGAGGTCCTTCTCGGTGTAGAAGCGATCGCCTTTTTTGTTTTTCATGGGTTTGATTTGGGGGAAATTCTTCTCCCAAAATCTTAAAGTACTGGCTGGAACGCCAATGATGGCGGCGGCTTCGCCAATTTTGATGTACTTTTTTGTGGTGTTTTCCATGTTGATGTTACAAAGGTAATGGGCCTGTGGTTTGTTATCAATCGAAACGGGTGGCTTCTCGCTGAGAAAGTTCAATCATTTTTTGATATTGCTCATCGCTGAGATCGTTGCGATAGAAGAATGCGGGGTTGAGGGGGTTGTTATGTTTTCGCACTTCGTAATGAAGGTGACTGCCCGTGGATCGCCCCGTATTGCCCACATATCCAATGAGTTGACCGCGTTTTATTTTCTGTCCGGGCCGCACGGCGAATTTGCTCAGGTGTCCGTACAGCGTGGCATATCCATTGCCATGATTGATGATGACGTGGTTGCCATAGCCCCATGGCTCGGTTTTGATTTGTGCGATGGTGCCTGTGGCGGTTGCGTATACTTCGGTGCCTGTGGCGGCGGTGAAATCCATGCCGGGGTGAAAGGAGGGGGTGTGGTAAAAGGGGTCGCGGCGATATCCGAATCCGGAGGCCATCTGACGGAGGTCTTTGTTGGCAACGGGCATGATGGCGGGGATGGCGTCTATGGCGTTGATGCGGTTTTTCGACAGTTTTTGGAGTTTTACGAAGCTGGCTTCTTGGGCTTGGGCGAGGGCTTCGAGTTGGTCGGCTTTTTCGCGGATGCGGGCCAGCAGTTTTCCGTTGGGTAGTTTGGTGAGTTCGCTATAATCTTTGCCGCGGAAATCGGTGGGTTTGGGTGGCGCTACGTTGAAAATGGATCGATAAATGTTGAGGTCTTTGTCTTCTAGGTCGGCCAGTCGCATTTCAAATTCTTGTAGCTGTCGGTTCACGGTTTCAAGTTCTCTCAGCACGGCGAAGTTGTTTTGCTGGCTGGGGAGCATATTGAATCGCACATAAAAGTGGCTGATGAGGAAGCTCAATCCCACCACCAATACTACAAACAGGGATGTGGCACCCAATCTTCTCCAAAGCACATAGCTGCGGTGGTCTGACACCTTTTCGAAGCTCAGTGATTTGGGGTTGTAGAAGTATTTGGTTCTGCGTGCCATGGGCGGAAATTAATGTGCCTTTTTGGAGTGGTCAAAAATCATTCCGCAAAGTGTTTTTTGTATGCTTTGGCCCTCAAAACGTATTCATCTACATTGCTTTGGATTTGGTTTTCAACGCTGGGGTCTAGGGTTTTTACGATTTTCGCGGGAACCCCTAAAACCAATGAATGGGGTGGGATGATCATGCCTTGGGGTACAAGGGCGTTGGCACCGATGATGCTAAATTCTCCAATTTGGGCGTGATTTAACACGGTGGCGTGCATGCCGATGAGCACATGGTGAGAGAGAGTTGCGCCGTGAACGATGGCACTGTGTCCGATCACGCAATCGTTGCCGATGGTACAGGGTGCGCCTGGATCGGCGTGGATAACGGCATTGTCCTGAATGTTGGTGTTTTGTCCGATTGTGATGGTATCCGTATCGCCCCGGAGGACGGCTCCAAACCAGATGGAGGCATTTTCGTGGATGATCACATCGCCGATGGCTGTTGCGTTGGGTGCCACGAAGGCGTTGGGGTGAATTTGCGGTGGCGTTTGCAATTTTTGCAACAATTCATCGGTGGTCATCCCTTCAAAATTGCGTTATTTGCAGTTGATGCGCAAGTTATTTCATGGTATTTCACGAATGTGGGGTGTGGCTGCTGAGGCAGGGAGTTATCGCAAAGGATTGGAAATGCAAACGGTGGAATCATTCACCGATGCTTGGATGGTGGTTGATGGCGGCAGGATTGTGGCTTTGGGTGGCGATGAAGGGGGATTTGGAGACGCGGAAATTTGCGGGCGTTTGCGGGGATTGAATGGCGATGCACGCGGGGCGATGTTGGGTGAATGGGCGGCTGCTGAAGCGATGGAATTGGTGGATTTGGGGGGCGTGGAGGTGTTGCCGGGTTTGGTGGATTCGCATACGCACATCGTGTTTGCGGCGCCAAGGCATGAGGAGTTTGAGATGCGCATTCGGGGTGAGAGTTACGAGGCCATTGCGGCGGCCGGTGGTGGCATATTGAATTCTGCTAGGAAGTTGCAGGCGATGGATGAAGACGCGTTGTATGCTCAGGCATCGGAAAGATTGGTACAGATGATATCGCACGGAACTACGGCGGTAGAGATTAAAAGTGGATATGGTTTAACGGTGGATGCGGAGTTGAAGATGTTGCGGGTGATTCAGCGATTGAAGGCGGCTTTTGACATTGTGATAAAGTCAACGTTTTTAGGGGCTCACGGGATTCCGATGGAGTTTAAGGGGGCGCCGGATAAGTATGTAGATTTGGTGGTTGAGGAGATGTTGCCGAAGGTGGTGGCAGAGGGTTTGGCGGATCACATCGATGTATTTTGTGATCGCGGGTTTTTCACGGTGGAGCAAACCGATCGGATATTGAAAGCGGCTGCGGCGTTGGGATTGCCATCGAAGATTCATGCGAATGAGTTGAGTCTCACGGGCGGCGTTCAGGTGGCGGTGGCCAATGGCAGTTGGAGTGCAGATCATTTGGAGCATTGCAGTGAGGTGGAGGTTGCGTTGTTGCGCGAGTCGATGGAGATGGGATATGGGGGCACGGTGCCGGTGGGCTTGCCGGGTACGAGTTATTTTTTGGGCATTCCTTATGC
>JACCDX011184670.1_pt1 | contig 27042 bp, 26 predicted proteins | sample 7449681 | NCBI WGS metagenome assembly JACCDX01 (sample SAMN15323450, study PRJNA562643) | freshwater metagenome | isolation source: river surface water | place: USA:Blue River Watershed | collected 2017-08-18
CAACGTTTCTTGATGACTTTGGGCTACGCAGGGTGGAATGCTGGTCAGCTTGAAGATGAAATCGCTAGGAATGGTTGGTTAAACATTCCTGCCCCGGCCGAAGAGTTGGTACACATCATCTTTGATACGCCAGATGAGTACAAATATGAAAATGTCTTAGGGCTCCTAGGAGTCGATTTGGGATTCTTATCCAGTGAGGCGGGCCACGCCTAATGAGTCAAAAAACTCAAACCATCCTGGCTTTTGACTATGGCGAAAAGCATATTGGTGTGGCTGTTGGTAATACGATCACAAAAACTGCTGAGCCACTCACCATCATCCAAGAAAAGAACCAAGATGAGCGCTGGAAAGCCATCAAGCAAGTGATTCAAGAATGGCAAGCAGATCTTTTGGTGGTGGGCTTACCTACCCATCCAGATGGCGCATCTCATGAGATGACCCAAAAGGCCAAGCGCTTTGGCAATCAGTTGCACGGCAGGTTTCAAAAGCAGGTGGTTTGGGTGGATGAGCGCTATACCTCTGCCGCCGTTGAGGGTGGCAATGATGCCTTGGCAGCACAACTCATTTTGCAGCAATATTTACAAGAACTATGATGCTTTCAAGAGTAATATCTCTCAAGACGCATCACACGATCAGATAACGATATGACACCAACTCAAAATACTTCCAACATTCCTCAGGCAGAGGAGCTGTATCAAACACTCTTAGAGCAATTAAAGAATCAAAAGAGTGCCGGCAGTGATTTTCAGTTAGCAGGTCTCGCAAGTGGTGGTGCTTGGGTAGCAGAGCGTTTGGCCAAAGACCTTGGCCTACCAAGCTATGGTGTGATTAATGTGTCGTTTCATCGTGATGACTATGCTGAGAAGGGTGTGAAAGCCTTCAACAGTGCGGAGGGCATGTCGACCAAGTTACCGTTTGATGTTGAGGGCGCGCACATCATCTTGGTCGATGATGTGTTGGATACAGGCAGAACAGTCAGAGCTGCCTTGAATGAGTTATTTGATTATGGCCGACCTGCCAAGGTTGATTTAGCGGTATTAGCAGATCGTCATAGAAGACAGTTGCCGGTAGACGCGACATTCAAAGGCGCCAAGGTACAACTTGCCGATGAACAGATCTTGGTGCTGGAGCAAACAGAGCAAGGACAGTTTACTTTTGCTACTGAAACAAAGTGAACAACTAACTAAGTAAATAACTAAGCAAATAAGTAACTAAACTAATAACTGAAGCCAGTACTTAAACACAGCTAAAATAACGACCTAAGATGACAAAAACTGCCAGCCAACTTCAGTTAAACGACAAGGGTGAATTAATCCACCTACTCACCTTAGAAGGTCTTCCCAAAGAACATATCCTTCACATCTTAGATACGGCCCAACAGTTTGTAGCAGTCAGCGAGTCAGACCGAGAGGTTAAAAAAGTACCACTTTTGAGAGGTAAGAATGTTTTTAACCTCTTCTTTGAGAACTCCACCAGAACCAGAACGACTTTTGAGATTGCGGCTAAGCGTTTGTCAGCCGATGTGATTAATTTAGATATCCAAACATCATCTACGGCCAAAGGTGAAACCCTTTTAGATACGATTGATAATTTGGTGGCGATGCAGGCGGATATCTTTGTGGTGCGTCACAAAACGACAGGTGCTGCAGTTGAGGTGGCTCAACACTTGCCGCCTCATGTGCATGTGATCAATGCGGGTGATGGTACCAATCAGCATCCGACGCAAGGTTTACTCGATATGTACACCATGCGCCACTACAAGCAAGATTTCACGAAGATCAAGATAGCCATCATTGGAGACATTGTGCATAGCCGTGTAGCCAAGTCTAATATCGCAGCGCTGAAGACTTTAGGTTGCCCAGAAATCAGAGCGATTGGACCAGAGAGTCTATTGCCAAAAGACTTGAATATGATGGGCGTCAAAATTTACAACAACATTGAAGAAGGTCTCAAAGATGTGGATGTGGTGATGACACTTCGAATCCAAAAGGAGAGGATGGAGTCTCATCAAATCCCACAGGGTGATGAGTTCTTCAAGCAATGGGGTCTAACCAAAGAACGACTCCAGCTAGCTAAACCAGATGCGATCGTGATGCACCCAGGACCCATGAATCGCGAAGTAGAAATTGCCAGTGATGTAGCTGACGGTCCACAAGCAGTGATTCTCAAGCAAGTGACTTTTGGTATTGCGGTGCGCATGGCGGTGATGTCGATCGTGGCTGGTAATTAATCTTAGTTATCTCATGTCTTTAACTTACATAATTGAAGCGCCGAGCTATGATAGGAATGTTGGTGGATTTTGTGCGTTGCATTACCTCGCCGACCGTCTTACATATCTTGGAGCGGATGTCTACATTTCTACCGATCAACTAAATCCCCGTTGGCAAGCCAAAACCATTAACTTAGATCAACCATTTTTTTTGGGCGATTCGTTGGTCGATCGCGTTTATAAAGCACTAGGTATATTTAAAAAATATGTATTGCTGCCTACCTTGAAGCGCAAGTTAACCCGCATACAAAATCGCCTTTTTCCAAAGGTACTTTGGCGTCACTTTAATAAAGATCAAACCGTAGTAATCTGTGGTGAAGCCTTAGTTGGCGTTCCGTTTGGAGCAAAGCACGTTGTTCGCTGGATTATGAACACCCCCGGCGTTTGTGGCGGAGATGGAATTTATCAATCAACGGATCATATTTTTCAGTATCACCCATGGTTCACTGTAAATCCAAAATATGAGGTGAAGGGGCAGTTGATTGCCATTGATCTGAATTATCAATTAAAGACTTATCAAAATCATCATTTACTGACCCGCAAGGGTGGCGCCTATCTCGTGCGCAAGGGTCGCGATAAAAAACTGGATCAACATCCTGTCGATTTTGTGCATGCAGACCCACTTTTAGAAAAAATGACCGATGAAGAGGCGGCAGCTTTTTTTAATTCCATCGAGACCTTTATTTCTTACGATGATATGACCTGGATTTCCGTCCAAGCGGCTCTGTGTGGTTGCAAGTCGATCATCATTCCGGGTGAGGGTGATCGTAGCCTTGAAAATCTAAAAAAAATCAATAGAATCAATGGGGTAGCCTATGGATTTGAGGATGGGCAGTGGGTCAATGACACCATCGATCAGCTCAGACCGCATTACGAGGCTGTCAATGCACAAAATTTAGGCACAATTAGGGCGTTTTACGAGTATTGTGAAAAAACCATTCCCCAGTCTGCCGGTGAGCACTAGAGAGTGCTGGCGATAAACGGCATTAGCAGTCTTATTCTGGTCTGAAGGGGCTGTGTAGCATAAGTTAAATTTATAAAAATTAGATATATATTGCCATGCAATATATTGTTTTTCCTACCTTACGCCCTGTAAAATGAAACATTTTATTATTTATTAATTTAAGGGTGTCATGAAGGCAGTTATATTAGCCGGTGGTTTGGGTACGCGTATCGCGGAAGAAACATCTTCTCGTCCCAAGCCGATGGTGGAGATTGGCGGTAAGCCCATTTTATGGCACATCATGAAAATGTACTCAGCCCATGGCGTCAATGATTTTGTGATCTGCTGTGGTTATAAGGGCTACATGATTAAGGAGTACTTTGCCAACTACTTCTTGCATATGAGCGATGTCACCTTTGATATGGCCAATAACAACGCCATGCAAATTCATCAACACAATGCTGAACCTTGGAAAATTACCCTAATTGATACAGGTGAAAATACACTTACTGGTGGTCGTCTAAAACGGGTTGTGAAATATCTAGATGATGAAGATTTTTGCTTTACCTATGGCGACGGCGTGGGTGATGTGGACCTCACTAAGCTGATTGCCTTTCATAAGGCGCATGGCAAGCAGGCAACCGTTACTGCTGTTCAGCCCCCAGGACGCTTTGGCGCTCTCGAGATGAACGGCACAGCGGTGAATAGTTTTGTGGAAAAACCCCATGGCGATGGCATGTACATCAATGGTGGTTTCTTTGTTCTTTCTCCAAAAGTAATTAATCTCATTGAGGACGACAGCACGATTTGGGAGCGCAAGCCCTTGGAGACACTGGCTACTTCTGGTCAACTTCAAGCCTTTACGCACAATGGTTTTTGGCAGCCAATGGATACCTTGCGTGATAAGCAGCACCTAGAAGAATTATGGGATAGCGGTAAAGCTCCATGGAAGGTCTGGGCATAAGCGTGTCTGTATTATCTAATCCCGAGGTTGCGCACCGCGCCTCCGTTGATCCCAGTTTTTGGAAAGGCAAGCGCGTTTTCCTGACTGGCCATACGGGTTTTAAGGGTGGCTGGCTATCGCTGTGGCTTAGCTCTATGGGTGCCAAAGTGACTGGTTATGCGCTAGCACCCAATACCAATCCCAATTTCTTTAAAGTGGCTAATATTGCGGATGATCTTGAGCAATCCCATATTGCCGATATTCGCGATTTAGAAAGATTGCAAAAGGTAATGGCAGATGCCAAACCGGAAGTTGTCATTCATATGGCGGCTCAACCTTTGGTGCGTTATTCATACGCCAATCCAGTAGAGACTTATGCTACGAATGTAATGGGTACGGTGCATGTACTCGAGTCGATTCGAAATGTTGACAGTGTTCGAGCAGCAGTGATTGTCACTACTGATAAGTGTTATGAGAATAGAGAGTGGGTCTGGGGTTATCGTGAAAACGAACCCATGGGCGGATATGATCCGTATAGTAATAGTAAGGGCTGCGCCGAGTTAGTAACTAGTGCTTACCGACAGTCTTACTTTCCAGTAGAGAAATATGCGAAGCATCAGGTGGCTATTGCATCAGCGCGTGCAGGTAATGTGATTGGTGGTGGCGACTGGTCTGAAGATCGTTTAATTCCAGATGCGATTAAAGCTTTTGAGGCAAAACAAGCATTGATCATTCGTAATCCATTAGCCACGCGACCTTGGCAGCATGTTTTAGAGCCTCTGTCTGGTTATCTTATATTGGCGCAAGCACTCTATGAGCGAGGCCCTCAATTTAACGGTGGCTGGAATTTTGGGCCGCGCGATGAAGATGCTAGACCTGCTCAAGATGTGATTAATTTGCTCATAAAGAACTGGGGATCACTTGCTAGTTGGCGGCAAGATCAAAGTGAGCAGCCCCATGAAGCCCATTCTTTGAAGCTCGATTGCTCAAAAGCGCGCCAGTATTTGAATTGGGTTCCAAAATGGAGTCTGGAAGACGCAATTGAAAATATTACGCAGTGGCAACATGCTTATCAAAAACAAAGCAATATGCGAGAAATTAGTTTTCAGCAGATTAGCAAGTACCAAAATCCCTAAAAAATCTTTTTAATTAATAAAAAATGACTGAAACCAATATCTCCGTTGATCAATTTGCTAAAGATAAAATTCGTAAGCAAATTTTAGAATTAGTAAAAGAGTATTCTGCTCTGGAGTTTGCGCCTAAGAAATTTATCCCAGGGCAAACCGCCGTGCCTCCATCTGGTAAGTTGATTGACTCTAAAGAGCTCGAGAATATGGTCGAGGCATCTTTAGATGGGTGGCTTACGACTGGTCGCTTTAACGAGCTATTTGAAAAAAAGCTTGCAGAGTTTATTGGTGTAAAGCATCTCATTACTGTGAATTCAGGTTCATCCGCCAATCTTGTTGCTTTTTCTACATTAACTTCATCAAAGTTGGGTGATCGTGCCATCAAAAAAGGTGATGAAGTCATTGGAGTGGCCGCTGGCTTTCCCACTACGGTAAATCCAATTGTGCAATTTGGGGCTGTGCCCGTTTTTGTTGATGTTGACCCCCTGACTCACAACATCGATGCATCCAAAATTGAAGCGGCTATTAGTCCAAAAACGAAAGCCATTATGTTGGCCCATTCATTGGGCAATCCATTTAACTTAGATGTAGTTACTAGTATTTGCAAGAAACATAATCTTTGGCTAGTGGAAGATTGTTGTGACGCGCTTGGCACGACCTATAAAGGTCAAATGGTGGGTACCTTTGGTGATATTGGTACACTCAGTTTTTATCCAGCCCATCACATCACGATGGGTGAAGGTGGTGCGGTATTTACCAATAACTATGAATTAAAGCAGATCGCTGAAAGCTTTAGGGATTGGGGTCGTGATTGCTATTGCGCTCCCGGGAAGGACAATACCTGCGGAAAGCGTTTTGCTTGGCAGTTGGGCGACCTTCCATTTGGTTACGATCATAAATATACCTATAGTCATTTAGGTTACAACCTGAAGATTACTGATATGCAAGCTGCTTGTGCACTCGCTCAGTTAGAGAAAGCGCCGGCATTTATTCAAGCTCGCAAGGATAACTTTAAATTTTTGAAAGAGCGCCTTGCCACTTGTGAGGAATTTTTGCAGTTACCTGAGGCAACCGAGGGATCGGATCCCTCTTGGTTTGGCTTCCCAATTACCTTGAAAGAGAATTGCCCAGTTTTGCGCGTTGATCTGACAACCTACTTAGATCAAAATAAGGTGGGGACAAGATTGCTATTTGCGGGGAATCTGATTCGCCAGCCATATATGAAGAATGCGCAGTATCGTGTTAGTGGTGAGCTAAAGAATACCGACAATGTAATGAACAATACATTTTGGATTGGTGTCCAGCCGGCCTTGACTAAAGAGATGCTCGAGTACGCTGCAACTCAAATTGAAACATTCTTGGGCGTGAACTTTTAATGACTAGTTCCCGTAAAAAATTACTATTATTTGGAGGATCTGGTCAAATTGGCCGGGAGGTTGCCGCTAAATTTAGCAATAAAAATTGGGATGTATGTGCGGTGACTAGGGTGCCTGTTGCTGATGTGCCTGCAGCACTTGTTTGGGATGTATTGGCGGATAAGATTATTCCCGATGGCTTAAAGGCTAAGCAAGCATTTGATGCTGTTTGTTGGGCGCAAGGCGCTAATTTGAATGACAGTATTTATTCGTTTGATAAGGCAAGTCATCAAGCACTTTATGAGGCAAATGTACTTTTCGTTCTTGAGTCCTTAAGTCAATTATTGAAAAATAAATTATTGGCAAAGTCTGCAAAACTTTGCATTGTCAGTTCAATATGGCAAGAAATTTCTAGGCAAAATAAACTTAGCTATGCTATCTCCAAATCTGCATTAAAGGGCTTGGTTTTATCTCTGGCTAATGATTTGGCTGAGGATGGTTGTTTAGTGAATGCAGTATTGCCAGGTGCATTAGATACGCCCATGACGCGTAGCAATTTATCCGAAGAGCAAATTGGTGTAATTGAACGAGCCACAAAATTTAATAGATTGGCTGCTTTGGGAGATGTTGCTTCCACTATATATTTTCTTTGTTCAGAAGAGAATACTGGGCTTACTGGGCAATTCTTAAAGGTAGATTTAGGATTTTCTGATGTCCGTAATGTTTGATATCCATTCGAGTTCGGGGACCTATCAGGTTTGTATTGGGTCTGGACTTCAAAAAACCGATACCAAAGAAAATTCCTTCTTTGTTGTCGATGAAGTTGTTGCTCAATTGTGGAAAAATTCAATTCCAGAGCATGCTTTTTCAGTGCTGGCAACTGAGCAAAATAAAACCCTAGCTACCAGCGCACAAATGATTGAGGCTATGCGAGCTCAAGGGGCACAAAGAAATACTCTTCTAGAGGCATTTGGGGGTGGAATAATTCAAGATTTAGCCACCATCACCGCATCTTTGTATATGAGGGGTGTTGATTGGATCTACCACCCAACAACCTTGTTGGGAATGGTTGATTCATGTATCGGCGGGAAATCTTCTATTAATGTGGGGCCTTATAAAAATATAGCAGGCAATTTTTATCCACCAAAAAAAATTATTATCGATGTTGATTTTTGCAAAACACTAACTCTTCCAGAGCAGGTCGCTGGCCTGTGTGAGGCTGTAAAAATATGCTACGCAGCTACTAGTGATAGCTTTGACCTGTATCTTAAAAATTTCTCAAATTGTTCATTACCACTTTCTAGTGAGAAATTACTAGAACTGGTTGAACTAAGTTTGTTGACTAAAAAATCTTTCATTGAGGATGATGAATTTGATCGTGGCCCTCGATTGTTGTTAAATTTTGGGCATACATTTGGTCATGCTATTGAGGCAGCTACAAATTTTTCAATTACTCATGGGGTATCAGTTGGCATGGGGATGTTGGCTGAGATTCGTATGGGCATGATTTTAAATAAGCGCAGTGAATTACCTGAGCGCGCGAAATATTTAGAGGCTTATATTCGAGGATTGTTTATGAACATTCCTGATATGGTGAGCACAATTCGCAATCTTGATGTTGCTTTAGCCCTCGAGGCATTTAAGTCTGATAAAAAGCATATCAATGGAGCTTATGTAATCGTTATTTCAGATGAACTGGGTTATTTGAAGCGCATACAAATTCCAGCGTCAGACGAAATTAATAGAGCAATTACAGGAATATTTGAATGGCTGCAGAAAGATGGTCTCTATGAAATATAGTGATTTAATAGCTGATTGGCTGGTGGATTTGGGTTACACCCATTGCTTTTCTGTTGGTGGCGGGAACATCATGCATTTGACTGAAAGTTTGAGTCGAAAAATGAAGATGGTGGCAGTAGTCAATGAGGTTGCTGCTGGAATTGCTGCGGAGTATTTCAATGAAACTTCTGAAGGTGGTAAAGCATTTGCATTGGTTACCGCAGGCCCTGGATTGACTAATATTGTTACCGCAATGGCAGGCGCCTTTTTAGAAAGCCGGGAATTGCTTGTTATAGGTGGACAGGCTAAAACTGCTGATCTTGCTAGGGGATCGCTGCGCCAGAGGGGAATACAGGAGATCGATGGAGTTTCGATTGCAAATACTATCACCGTTTGCTCTAAATTAATTGATGACACGCTGATTGCTGATGAGTTTGCGGGCTTGATAATGCATGGGCAGGCAGGTAGAAAAGGCCCCGTCTTTTTAGAGATCCCACTTGATATTCAAGCAAGGCAGGTTGAGCCATCGAGCATAAATCAAGAATTTGTTGATGGCGCATTTAAGGCTGTGCCCATAGCCCCGCAGTCAGCAATAAAGCAGGTGGTAACTCGATTTAATCAGGCAAGTCGTCCCGTAGTTTTATTGGGCGGGGGATTATCACGTGAGACTGCTAAAGACTTACGCACTCAGTTAGCCGCTCTTGGTTGCCCTGTTATGACGACTTGGAATGGTGCTGACCGAATTGCTGCCAATGAGTTTAATTACTTAGGTCGACCCAATACTTGGGGGCAGCGCTCTTCTAATATGGTTTTGCAGCAGGCTGATTTTGCATTGATTATTGGTTCTCGATTGGGGTTGCAGCAAACAGGGTTTAATTGGGAGCAGTTTGTGCCCAATGGATTTGTAGTCCAGATAGATCTTGATGAGGCAGAGTTGAATAAGGGCCATCCTAGGGTCGACATGCCAATTCAGGGCGATGCCAACAACTTTTTAAGAAATTTTTTGAGTGAGAAGCTTGATTCAAAAATAGATTGGCTAAATTACGCAAAAGAGGTTCGTAATGCTATCCCTCTGTCAGAGGCAATTAATACTCCTCGCGAGCAATATGTTTCCCCGTTTGATTTGGTCAAAAATTTATCAAAATTATGCGAAGCCAAGGATGTCATTATTCCGTGTAGCAGTGGAAGTGCTTTTACCTCAATGATGCAAGTGTTTGAGCAAAAATCAGGCCAATTGATTGTTACTAATAAGGGACTTGCATCTATGGGCTACGGTTTATCTGGAGCAATTGGAGCTTCATTTGCAAACCCTGAAAAGAAAATTGTATTGGTTGAGGGTGATGGAGGCTTTGCCCAGAACCTACAGGAAATTGGAACTGTAGCCATTAACAATCTAAACATCAAGATGTTTGTTTTAGATGATTCTGGTTATGCTTCAATTCGAATGACGCAGAAAAATTATTTTGGTGGTCGATATGTGGGTTGCGATCGAGAAACAGGCCTTGGTTTACCGATATGGGAGAAATTATTTCCAGCATGGGGTGTTCAGGTAATCAGGCTTCAACCCGGCTATGAGTCAACGGTTGAGTTTTTGACTGCATTTTCAAGTGATCAGCCATACGCATTTATCGTCTCTGTTGATCCTGAGCAAACTTATTTCCCAAAAATCTCTAGTCGTGTAACTCAAACTGGTGCGATGGAATCAAACCCTTTGCATTTAATGACACCTGATTTAACAGAAGAAGAATCAAAAAAATACTTGAGATACTTGGTTTAATTGTCAAGAAAATATTATTGAATTAATTTAATAAATGGAATTAGAAATGAATAATGAAATATTTGAAGATTTATTTGTACTCGAGATGGCTAGTAATCACCAGGGAAGTGTGGATCGTGGTCTCGCAATTATTGATCGGTTCTCAAAAGTGGCGCGATTTAATAACGTTCGAACTGCAATTAAATTGCAATTTAGGGATATTGACAATTTCATTCATAAAGACTTTGTAAATCGAGAAGATATTCGTTATGTAAAAAGACTTGCTGACACCAAAATGTCAAAAGAAGATTTTGCAAAACTAGTTAATTCCATTCGCCAAAGTGGTTGCATACCTATGTCAACACCATTTGATGAGAAATCAGTGGATTGGTGTGTTGAGTTTGATATGCCAATTATTAAAGTTGCAAGTGCGGATAATAACGATTGGACTTTGCTTGAGAAAATTGCTCATACACATAGACCTGTCATTATTTCTACAGGGGGCATGACTCAAAAGGATATGGACGATGTCGTAACTTTTTTTAAGCATCGTGCGATCCCTTTGGCCTTAAATCACTGTATTGCTGCTTATCCACATGAAGATAATGAGTGTGAATTAAATCAGATTGATTATCTAAAGCATCGTTATCCAGATGTGGTTATTGGGTATTCATGCCATGAGTACCATGACTGGACTGCATCTATGTATATTGCATATGGCAAAGGCGCTAGAACATTTGAGCGTCATATAGATATCAATGATGATGGCTTTCAAGTTGCCACATACTCATCTTTGCCTGAGCAAATAGATATTTGGTTTAAAGCATGGCATAAGGCTGTAGAAATGTGCGGAACCTCTTCAACGCAGAGGCGTAATTTTATTGATCGAGAAATTGCATATTTGGATTCTTATGTGCGTGGAGTGTATGCAAAGCGAGATTTGGTTCCTGGGCAAACCTTGAGTGAGGATGACTACTATATGGCTATTCCTTTGCAGAAAGGTCAAATATCAAGCCGTGAACTCATGCTTGGAAAATATGGCCATAGATTACTTGGCTCATGCGCCAAAGACCAGCCAATAACAATTGAAATTTTAGATACCCCTTATTCTGGAAATGAGGAAATGCTCAAATCTTTCAAGAATAGAGGTCTGTGAGTACTGGGAACAGTTTTAATGGCATCTTTACTAATTATTGGAGGCTCCGGATTTTTTGGAAAATCTTTTTTGGATGCCTATAAGCGGGGTTTGCTGACCTCTTGGAATATTGATTCAGTATTAATTATGGCTCGTAAGGCTGATATGCTGAGACGGTCAAATCCTGAGTTGCTTGATGATTCAGTAATTTTAATAAATGCTGATATTACAACTTGCGTTGAATTGCCAACGACTGATTACGTAATACATGCTGCCGCCTCAACAGATGCCGCAAACTATCTTGCTCGTCCAGAAATTGAAAAAAGGAACATTCAGGCTGGTACATATAACTACTGTAACTTGGCCGATAAATTTCATCGCAAAAGTCGGATTGTCTATTGCAGTTCGGGCGCAGTTTACGGTCAGCAGCCTGATGACTTAGAGTATATGACGGAGGAATTTGATTGCGGGGAAATTGGCGAAATGCCATCAGTCAAAAGGGATTACGCCGCAGCAAAGCGGGATGCTGAGAAAGCAATTCAGATTTTAGGATCTCGGGGAGGTTTGGTAAGCATAGCTCGTTGTTTTGCTTTTGTTGGAAAATATTTGCCAAGGGGCCAACACTTTGCAATAGGTAACTTTATTCAGGATGGGCTAAGGGGCAAGCCTATTAATGTTAAGGCTACATCACTGGTCTATAGAAGTTATATGTATGCCGACGATCTAGTCCATTGGCTGATGACAATTTGCCATTCTGCCACCCCGCTTTGCCCTATTTTTAATGTGGGCTCAGATCAGGCGGTAACCATCGGAGATCTCGCTATATTGGTTGCACAAAGATTTTCCGTTGATATTAATAAAGCAGAGTTAATTCAAAAAATTGGAGATCGCTATGTGCCATCTATCGCCAAGGCAAAACAAGAATTGGGCCTGCAGCTATCCGTTGACCTTGGGGGCGCGATTGACAAAACTATTGCAGCAATACGCATGGAAAACATCCATGCTTAATCGGACAAAGATTCGATATTTAATAACCGGCGGGGTTAATACCTTAATTGGATACTCTATTGGGGTTGGTTTGTACAAAGCATTAGGCGATAGTATAAGCATTATATGGATCGGAGCGCTTTCCAATATTCTCTCAATTTCAATTTCATTTTTAAGTTACAAGATTTTCGTATTTAAAACGAAAGGTAAGTGGTTATCGGAGTATGTGAAAGCCTATATAGTCTATGGTGGAATTGCCATAGTTGGAATCTTTTTTTTATGGCTTTTTATTGATGAAATGAAGGTGTCAATTTGGTTTGCACAAGCTCTTGTTATGGGGGTGACTGTAATTATTTCCTATTTGGCAAATTCTCGATTCACATTTCGTCGCAGAGAAATTCTATAACTGAGGATTGCATGGAAAAGAAGGCGCTAATTAGCATTACCTCTCCCTGTTTCAATGAGGAGGCAAATATTGAAGAGCTCTATGAGCGTGTTGTAAAAGTTATGGCGATGCTTCCAGAGTATGATTTTGAATATATTTTGATAGATAATGCATCCACAGATCGAACGATAGAAATTTTAAGAGGTCTTGCAAGCAAAGATGCCCGTGTAAAAGTTATTATAAACACTAGAAATTTCGGACATATACGATCGCCATACTGGGGCATTATCAACACCAAAGGGGCGGCTACAATTTATTTAGCCTCTGATCTGCAGGATCCACCGGAGTTAATATCTGAATTTATTGCTCAGTGGAGGGCTGGCTATAAAATAGTCTTGGCTGTAAAACCAGTAACATTAGCAAATCCAGTAATGCATTATTTGCGTAGAACATACTACAGAATACTTGATAAAATTTCAGAAGTTTCGATTACAAAAGATGCAACTGGATTTGGTCTATATGATAAGGTTGTCATCGATCACATAAGAAATATTAATGATCCATATCCATTTTTACGAGGATTAATATGTGAATTGGGTTATCAAATAAAAACAATTCCCTTTAATCAGCCTAGGCGTTTGAGGGGTGTATCAAAAAATAATTTTTATAGTCTTTTTGATATTGCCCTACTTGGAATTGTTAGTCATTCGATGGTTCCGATCAGGATCGCATCCTTGTTAGGATTTATCGTAGCTTTTTTAAGTGTTATTTCAGCCTTCATTCTGCTTGCTGCAAAAATCTTATTTTGGGAGAGGATCCCAATTGGATATGCACCAGTTGGGATTGGAGTTCTTTTGATGTTTGGTATTTTGCTTTTTTTCATTGGAATGGTTGGTGAGTATGTTGGTATAATTCATAATCACATTCAGAGGCATCCAATTGTTGTTGAAAGAGAGAGAATAAATTTTTAGGTATATGAAATTAAGACAAGAATTTATTCTTGGTATCGTTCTTTTCATCTCTTTCATTAATTTTATATTTATTTTGGAATTTTTTAATGGACATGGTTATTTGCCACCTCCATTTTTCCATGATAAAGAAGATACTTTTATGGACTTCTACAATGTGTTGTATTGGTCCGGGCAAGAGGGAATTTACAGTGTTTGGGAGTCAATATACCCGCCATTAAATTTTTTGTTTTTAAGGGTTTATCAAATCCTATTTATAGGTGATGTTACTCATTTATCAGGGGGAGCTTCTCTACGAGGGTTGGATGGATATAATATAGCCCCCATTCTAATTCTCTATGCAATTTGTTTGATAATAGCCGTTAGAATTAGTTTTAAAAATTGTATAAGCATAAAAAAACAGATTATTATACTATTAATATTATTACTCTCGCCAGCATTTATGTTTGCTCTAGAGAGGGGCAACTTAATAGTATTGTGTATTCCAGTGTTAAGCTGGTTAATTTTTGCAAAAAATCAAGTGTATAGGGCTGTGGCTCTGGCTACTCTAGTTAATTTAAAGCCATATTTCGCAATATTTTATTTTATTCAGCTTATTAATAATAAATCTCGTATAAATAACAATAAATTCATTTTTTTGGCTCCTTTGTTTTCATTGATATTATTGCTGAGTACGGGCCTTATGCTTGGACAAGAATTTTATTTATTGCCATTAAATTTATTAGGATTTGTTACAAACAGCTCATTATTGGGGCCCGTTGAAGTGCTTTCATTTCCTAGTTCAATTATTTCATTTGCATATTTAAGAGGGGCAATATCAGGACTTGATATTTCGCCATTTTTTGGTTACATAATTCGCATGGCAGTTTATGCATCGCTATTAAAAATAATTATATTAGTAATTAAGAAAAATATAAGTTATGAAGACTTATCCATTTTATCAATTCTTTTTATAACCAATTATTCAGTTAGCACAGGTGGGTATGGAATATTATATTACATACCTATCTTAGGCCTATTATATAAAAAAGGTGAGTGGTTATTGATGGCAATTATTGGGTTAGGAATGAATATCGGATTATGGGATTGGATTCCAATTTATGGCTATGAGAGCGCAAATATGGGTGCATACCTATCTAATGGGGTGCTGAAAGTAGAGAATTATTTAAGCCTAGGGAATATTATCAGGCCATTAGCAAATTTTTTAATTTTGATATTATTCTGCAAAAAATATGTTTAAAAGGTATTCACATGAGTATATTTAATGTTAATTTAAAAGAATTATTTTATATTATTTTAGCGCTTCCAATTAGTTTAGCTATATTTTTTATTAATCATAATAAGATAAATTATGAAATAGAAGCAAAACAGGCTTATGCGGTAACTCATAATTTTTGTGAAAATTTTTCCTATTTAGAAGTTCCTATTATCAAAAAAGGAGACATAGAATTAATAATTAAAAAACATGATAGGGGGCAGTCAAGGCTAGAGTCAGCACCTAAAAATAAAATTAATATTTCATTGAACCCAGATTTAGGAGTATATAAAATAAAGATCAAGGGAGTAATTGGGCAGGAAGATGATATTATTTATGAGGCTAATAGAATATTTGAGGGTATTACACAAATAGAAAACATTAAATTTAATGATTTATACAAAAATACCAGATTGCATTGCAAAAGTGGAATGTATAACGTATTTAAATTTGTCCCAATGAAAAAAAATAATGGCGAATTTAAATTGGCTTATAAGAAGTTTTTATTAATATTTTTATCTATATTACCACTATTAATTTTTTATCTAATAATTATTTCATTTAAATATTTGAATATTTTCAATTATGAAAATCAGAGAATTAATTAACAGTTAAAATTTAAATTAATTTAAATTAATGATAAAAATTTTTTTTAAATAATGTGCAAATATATAATATGATTAGTGTAATTTTAGATCAATTTCAGATATTAATAATTTTAATTTTATTGGGTATTCCTATTGCGAGTTTTTTGATCCCCCATTCAAAATATAATACGCTTTTAACATTTCTAATAGCGCCTTTCTTTGGCATTTCTTTGGTAATACTAATAACAACCATAGTATTGGGCTTTGGTGGAAAATTATCTATATCGATTTCAATCACCCTTATTCTTTGGTCAATATTTATATCCTTGCAATATAAATCATTAAAAAAAATATTCTTTAATGTTGATATATATCAATATCAAACCAAAATTCTAGTTGGAATTCTTGGTATTATTTTCATTCTGCTGTTACCAAATTTATACTTGCAAGATGGTGAAATAATCAAATTAAGACTGGGCATTGATGCCGCACTTTATATTGATGCTGCACAGCAACTTCTTGATAAAGGAGCCATTACTGATCTAAATACTCCATTAGCAAATGCTGGCTTTAATGTGCACTTTCGTTGGGGTGTTCCTATATTGCTTGTGGTTTTTTCAAAAATTTTACATCTTAAAAATATTTTCCAAGTATTACCAATTTTTCTTAGTATTTGTCTTTTATTAAATGCATTTACGATTTTTATATTATTAAATGTATTTAATAATATAAAATATTTTACAAGCATTTTAATATCAGCCGCATTTATTTTAAATGTTAATTTACTTAATACTCTCATGGAGGCTCAATGGGCTCATACATTGTCGATAGCTTTTTTGCCTTTAATTACATATTTTTTGATTGAAATTAGAAAGCTTAGTGATTTTAATTCTAAAATTAAATACTATTTAATTGCTGCATTTATTTTCATTCCATTGGTAGTTATTTACAGCGAAATAATTCCTGTATTTATATTGATCATAATATTTACCTCAATTTTTGATTATTTTTACTCAAAAGATAAGATTTTTATTAACTTTAAGTTAATTATATATTTAATATTTTCTATTGCATTAATTTATCCCTATAGTAAATTGGTCATACCCCATCTTCTTAGCCTAAATATAAAAGCTGCAGGATATGGTTTGCCCCTATGGTTGTTTCCAAATGAACTATTTGGTCTAGGAGATATTTATCACAGATATTCGGAGTGGATGATACCTGAGGCATCAATGATGAGTCTTGCTAGAAGGGATTGGATTTTCTCAGTTTTAATATCCTTCGCAATTATTTATTGCATATTTAGAGCAATTACAAATTTAAATACTCACTACAAGAGTATTTACTTATCAATAATAATAATTTTTTTAATTGGATTAATAAAATTTGGATTAATTGATAAATCTAATTATTCTTATACTAAGTTATCCTTAACTTTAATGCCATTTTTACTGGTATTAATCATGATTTGGCTCTCTAAGGACTTAAAAAGAAATGTTTATATATATATTTATTGTGGAATTGTTTCGCTATATGGATTTCAGTATTTGTCAGATTTTTCACAGTCATCATATGCAATTACAAAAAATACAATAAAAATGGCTGAATTTATCACAAGAGGCGGTGATAGATGTTCCATTTTATTTAGGAGTATTGGAATGAATGAGGGCAGCCAGAGATGGGTGGACCGAACATTGGACTTTGCTATGGTTCCCCTCTTTAAGAGAAATTATATTGTAGATCAGAACTCTAATGTACCGTATGGTTATGGCACTCAACCTAATGATTATGAGGCAAATAGGATATGCATTGCAGTTGATAAAAAACAATTCTATAGCTGGCCAAAACTGGTTTCTTTCGACGGAGCATTCTATTCAAATAGTCAATGGTTAATTATAAAAACCGATGTAACAGTGCATGAATTTTTAAGCAATCCCACTAATTTTTATTCAAAACACATGCTAATAGCAAATAAGTAGCGATCAGGATTAACCATGAAATCAAATATCTCTAATGATAATAATTTATTAATTAAAATATTTTTTATCTTTATTGGATCCTATGCAATTAATTATTTTATTATTGATGTTTATAACTGGTATTCTAGTAAGCTAATTACACTTTTCTTCAATAAGACTGATATCCATGCAGATGCTATTAAAGCCGCTCTATCGCTTAAAAGTATCATTGGAGATCCCTCCTCCTTGCCTATGTTTAAAGCATGGAATGGGATATTTCAAGGATATATAGTTGGTTATTCTGACTATAGTGGAGTTGGGACTCCTGGAACTATTTATCATCATCCACCCTTAACCTTTTTTTACTTTGAAACTATTGCATTTGCAATGCGATGGGGGTTTAATCCAAGGTCAATTGTGTTATTTATAGCCTTATTATCAATATCTTTACTAGTTTTAATTATATTTAATATAAAAAGAAAGTTTAATCTTAGTTCTTTAGAGTTTGCCTGCTTGGTTACTTTATCATTATTTTGTTATCCATTTATATTTGCCTTAAATCGAGCAAATTTTCCTGCAATTTTTTCATTTCTGCTGCTTTACTTTTGGATTTTTAATCTGTCCGAAAAAAATAAATTTTTGCCACTGGCATTCGCTTTAAATATTAGGCCAAATATTTTCTTCGCAGCACTTCCATTTTTAAAGTTTGATCGATTTAATTATAAATATTTATTAACTTTAATAATTCAAGCATTTTTAATTTTTATATTATTTTTGTATATTTCAAATGATTTAAACAATAAATATAGTGTTGAAAGTTTTCTGAGCTCATTAAATGAGTATAAAAAATCATATTTATTTATGGGTCCAGGTGATGCATATAATTCGTCGCTGCATTCCTTGTCGAGGTTTTTTTCGATTGTCTTTGGAATTAATTACTATGCAACGTATTTTTCATATTTGCTAATATATTTAGCTCTTGTTTTATACGTTTATTTATTTATTAGAATTAATAATACCATTAGGAGCTTTATTGGGGCAAGTGCATGTATGATACTAACTCCTGTCTTTGCGGACTATCATCTTCTTATTTTTTTAGTGCCTTTAACTTTTTCTGTTATTGAATACAAAATTACTCCTTATATTTCAAATATTATTGGATTAATAACGATTTTATTAATATCTCCGAAAGTTAACTTTTTAAATCATGGATTCACACCAAATACTTACATTAACCCTTTTTTAGTTTTACTTGGTTTCATATTTATATGTAAATATTGTAAGCCCGTGACTTACAATTCAGTATTTAAATGTTTTAAGGTAAATTGTGAAAAATAGTAGAGTTGGGATTATCGGGGCGGGTCCTGCCGGCCTTACTGCAGCATACCAGTTGGCTAAAGAGGGTATTTCTGTAGATGTCTTTGAGTCAAGTCACTCGGTAGGCGGGATGGCAAAATCTTTTTCTTTGTGGGGTCAGGTAGTTGATTTGGGTCCACATAGATTCTTTAGTAGCGATCCGCGTGTCAATAAACTTTGGCTTGAGATTGTTGGTGGAAATTACAGCATGGTCCCTCGACTCACCAGAATCTACTATAAAAAAACCTTTTTTGATTATCCCTTGAGGGCTTTTAATGCTCTTTTTGGATTGGGGATTATTCAATCAATTGCGTGTGTTTTTAGTTATGTGCAGGCTAAGGCTTTCCCTATCAAAAATGAATCTACTTTTGAGGCCTGGGTGACTAATCGATTTGGGCATCGTTTATTTACTATTTTCTTTAAATCTTACAGTGAAAAGTTATGGGGCATTTCTTGCAAGGATCTTGATGCTGATTTTGCTGCTCAGCGTATCAAAAAACTTTCTCTGTATGAGGCTGTCAAAGCTGCAGTATTTAAATCTAGTGGTAGCAAGCATAAAACTTTGGTTGATGAATTTGCATATCCTCATGATGGGGCGGGTGCTGTTTATGATCTGATGGCTCAAAAAATTGTCGAGCTCGGTGGTCGTATTCATTTTAAAGCACCGGTCCAATCAGTTCAACCTTCAGCTGGTGAGGTTGCCCCAATATTAAAGTTGGAAGATGGGCGGGAGCTAACCTTCAGTCATATTATTTCCTCAATGCCAATTACCCATCTGGTGGAGCGCATGGAGGCACCTCAAGATATTCAATTTCATGCTAAGGCCTTAAAATTTCGAAATACTATTTTGGTCTATCTAAAAATTGACGCCACTTCTCCTTTTCCGGATCAGTGGATTTATGTCCACTCCGCCGAATTACAAACTGGCCGAATTACAAACTTTAAAAATTGGGTGCCATCTATCACCAAGGGGCAAAAAGAAACTATTTTATGTTTGGAGTATTGGTGCTACGACGAAGACGCTATGTGGGGGATGGATGATGGGGCTATGGTTGATCTGGCGACTAGGGAGATATATCAAACATCATTAATTCCCCAAAATTCGGTTCTTGATGGCTCCGTCCTTAGGGTACCCAAATGTTATCCCGTGTATGCAACAGGTTATCGCTCTCATTTAGATCCTGTAGAACGGTTTCTTACTCGCCAAGAGGGCCTTTCAGTTATCGGCAGGTATGGCTCTTTTAAATACAATAATCAAGATCATAGTATTCTGATGGGTTTGATGGCCGCAGAAAATATCACCAGACATGCAAATCATAATTTGTGGGATATTAATACTGATTATGAATACCAAGAATCTTGTCGCATTACGGCCACTGGTTTGAGTTGGGCGCAGTCGGCATGAAAAATATATTAGTTACTGGTGGTGCTGGTTACGTAGGCTCGCATACATGTAAGCTTTTAGCTATTGCTGGCTATGAGCCTATTTCTTATGATAATTTGTCTACCGGACATGCTGATTCCGTAAAGTGGGGGCCCTTAGTTGTAGGGGATCTGCATAATACCCTTAGGCTCTCGGAAGCCTTAAAGCAATATCAACCTTTAGCTGTTATCCATTTTGCAGCCAGTGCGTATGTGGGGGAGTCGGTAATCAACCCTTTTAAGTATTACCAAAACAATGTCGGCGGAACCCTATCTCTTTTGGAGGCGATGCGCTCTCAAAATATGGATAAGATTGTTTTCTCCAGTACCTGCGCTACTTATGGCACGCCCGATTTAAAAGTGATTAGTGAACAGTGTCCTCAGAACCCTATTAATGCTTATGGGCAAAGCAAGTTAATGATCGAAAGAATTCTTGGAGATTTGGCGGCTCAGGAGCAGATCAAACATATCAGCCTGCGCTACTTTAATGCAGCTGGTGATGATAAGGATGGACAAATAGGTGAGCGCCATGATCCAGAGACGCATCTTATTCCATTGGCTATTCGTTCGGCTTTAGGGGGTTCAGAGCTTAGGGTGTTTGGGACGGACTTTGCTACCCCCGATGGCACAGCAGTAAGAGACTATATCCATGTAGAGGATTTGGGAAGGGCGCATATTTTGGCGGTAGAGCATCTTCTCTCAGGCGGAACTTCGGATTATATTAATTTGGGTACGGGCCAAGGCCACTCAGTGCGGCAAATTATTTCCTCGCTAAAAGAGCTCGGTGTAAATGTGAAATCAGAGGATGCCGATAGACGCTTAGGCGATCCAGCCTACTTGGTGGCAGATAGCTCTAAAGCTAGTGTCATCCTCAATTGGCAGGCGCAATATACCAAAATTGAGGATATTTTGAAAACTGCGATTCATTGGCACCAACAGCATGGATAGGGTTAAGCAATTTCTATCAAGCCAAAGCCCAATTGAATTTTTAAAATACACATTGGCAAGTGCTTTGGCCTTGGTTATTGATTACGGGTGTTATTGGATATTAGTGACCAATCGACTTTTAGATTTGCCTAAATCAGCAGTTGTTGGCTATACAGCAGGCTTAGTCACCGCCTATTTTTTAATTGCGGGTAAAGTCTTCAAAGATGGGTGGATGAGAGATCAAAAACGAATTGAGGTTTTTATGTTTTTGATCTCAGGCTTACTTGGAATTGCACTTACCTACTTTACAGTCAAGCTGGTAACCCTGCTCTTTGGGGAAAGAATAAATTTGGCTAAAATTTGCGCAGTAGGGGTAAGTTTTATTGGAGTTTATATCGTGCGAAAAAATTTCGTTTTTAGAAAGAAATCTTTTTTTTAAAATGAAAATAACTTACTACACACTATTCTGGCTAATAGTTTTTGCAATTTATAGGCAGTTTGATCCTGCGGGGATAGTATTCTATCAAGGAATTATTTCAGTAATTCCAGTTTTACTCATTTATTTTTTTTTCCATAGAGGTAATGAAAATTGTAGAAATGAGATTTTGATTATTTTTCTTCTTACGTATGCAATAAATATCACAATCATTACTACTGTTGATCGGGCATATTCTATAAAAATGCTAATGTGGATTGAGGATGGCTCTGAGGGCAAGACTGCCGAGGATCTCGAGAAGTTATTTGCTAATAACTTCATTAAGGCTGGTGGCGTCTCAAAAAGAACAGAGGAGCAAATGGCAAGTGGAAATATTAATAAGGATAATCATGGTAGTTACCATCTTACGGAAAGGGGTGCAGTTCTTGTGCAAATATTTCACTTTGTTAAGTCAATATTCAATCTCAATTAAAAAATATTCAGTTGTGGATAGGCTGATAATTCCAGATCGTTTATTTTGCAGATTAATTTTACTGGCAAGGATGGTATGAACAAAATTCTCATCACTGGCGGCGCAGGCTTTTTAGGCTCCCATCTTACAGAGAAACTCCTTAAGGAGGGTAATGATGTATTAGTGGTAGATAACTATTTCACAGGATCTAAGGCAAATCTTGAGCATTTATTGCCCAATCCTCGTTTAGAGCTGATGCGTCACGATGTGACCTTCCCGCTCTACGTGGAAACAAACCAGATTTATAACTTGGCTTGTCCAGCCTCACCGGTGCATTATCAATATGACCCAGTGCAAACGACCAAGACCAGTGTGCATGGTGCGATCAATATGTTGGGTCTTGCTAAAAGAACACGTGCTCGCATTTTGCAAGCCTCTACTAGTGAGGTATACGGTGATCCGGAGGTCCACCCCCAGCCAGAGGAGTATTGGGGAAAGGTCAACCCGATTGGTATTCGCTCTTGCTACGATGAGGGGAAGCGCTGTGCAGAAACTCTCTTCTTTGACTACTATCGCCAACATAACTTAGATATCAAAGTCGTGCGTATTTTTAATACCTACGGTCCCCGCATGCACCCTAATGATGGACGCGTAGTGAGTAACTTTATTGTGCAGGCCTTGCAAGGTAAAGACATCACCATTTATGGCGATGGCCAGCAAACCAGAAGCTTTTGTTATGTTGATGACTTAATTGATGCTCTGGTGAAAATGATGAACTCCGCAGAGGGCTTTACTGGTCCCGTGAATATCGGCAACCCAGGTGAGTTCACGATGTTACAGTTGGCTGAAGCAGTTTTAAAGCTATCTGGCGCCAAATCTAAAATCATTTATCAGCCTTTGCCGGCGGATGATCCCAAGCAGCGGCAACCCAATATTGAGTTAGCAAAAACGAAGCTAGGATGGCAGCCTACAGTCAATTTGGAGGATGGTCTTAAAGAGACAATTGCGTATTTTAAGAAGATTATTTCCTAATTGATTGGTTAGATGGATGGGTTTTATGAAAATTGCAGTAGTGGGTACAGGATACGTTGGTTTATCAAATGCGATATTGCTCTCTCAGAACCACGAGGTGGTGGCTTTAGATATAGATCCCAAAAGAGTTGAAAATCTTAATCAAAAGATACTTCCCATACATGATGATGAGATGCACTGCTTCCTTAATGAAAAAAAGCTAAATTTAAGAGCAACTCTCGATAAATATGATGCCTATTTCAATGCTGATTATGTGATTATTGCAACCCCGACAGACTACGATGCAATTACTAATTATTTCAACACAAGCTCAATTGAATCGGTAACAAAGGATGTAATCCAGATCAATCCGAATGCAGTGATGGTCATTAAATCAACCATCCCTGTTGGGTTTGTAAAAAGATTGCGTCAAAAGTTAAATTGCCAGAATATTATTTTTTCTCCTGAGTTTCTTCGCGAGGGTAAAGCCCTTTACGATAACTTGTATCCGTCGAGAATTGTTGTGGGGGAGCGCTCAAAGCGAGCTGAAATTTTTGCCAAGATATTAAAAGAAGGCGCCCTGAAAGAGGACATTCCGACGCTGTTTACGGGCGCCACTGAAGCTGAGGCCATTAAATTATTTGCTAATACTTATCTTGCGATGAGAGTTGCCTATTTTAATGAAGTTGATACCTATGCCTCGATTCATGATTTAGATCCTCGAGAAATTATCGAGGGAGTGGGCTTGGATCCTCGGGTTGGCAAGCACTATAACAATCCTTCTTTTGGGTATGGCGGCTATTGTCTGCCAAAGGATACTAAGCAGCTTTTAGCAAATTACGATGCCGTACCTCAGAACCTCATTCAGGCGATTGTGACGTCAAATTCGACTCGGAAAGATTTTATTGCTGAAGAGATTTTAAAGAAAAATCCTAAAGTCGTAGGTATTTATAGGCTAATTATGAAGTCGGGATCGGATAATTGGCGTGCCTCAAGCATTCAAGGCATTATGAAGCGGATTAAGGCTAAAGGTGTTGAGGTCATTATCTATGAGCCAATGTTTCCAGATAAGCATTTCTTTAACTCTGAACTAATTTCTGATTTTGGGCGATTTAAGAAAAGATCTGATGTCATAATTACCAATCGTATGGCTCCAGAATTGGATTGTGTATCCGAAAAAGTCTACACAAGAGATCTTTTTGGTGGCGATTTCTAGGGCGATTCAAATTTTCTAATGCATTCTATGCTAAGGCAGATCAAGTATTGAATGTTCTAGCCCCACTACATAGCGCATTGCGGTATCTGGTTTTGACCATCTGCCGCGGTTCATTAATATCGGCAGACTGGCTCCGGAGCTGATGAGATCCTGAGCGGCGCCCACTCTATCAGAGGCGGTGATGTATGTCGCTGAGCGAATGGAAAGGTTAATGCAATTAAAGGATTTGATCCGAGATCGTCGTTTGAAAAACTTCATGGAAGCTTCGGGGGTTGCTCGGCCTTATCAAGACTTGTCCCGCTCATTTTTTAAAGTGCTAGCTGAATTGCGCAAGCAACAAGAATGGCGCTATCAGAAAGGTTTGATTGATGTTGCTGCTGAGGCTCCAGCCATACCAACGTCAAAATTCCGTAAAAGTTAGTTTTTTACAAAACAGACTAATTCTCATTTGGAGGGGGGTGAGGGGGTAAGGACGCTAATACCTCTTATTACGTTGGAGAGTTAGGATGCTAAATGACGAGGTAAAACTTAAAGAAAACAATAGGATATATTTTTTGCTACAGAAAAATCACTTGCTAAATGATCTATAAATAAAAGACATTAGTTTTTTATTTGGGCTATTAATCAATTAATCATATATTGACCAATTAAATTGTAAGTGTATTAACATGAATGTTTCATGGTTGCATTTGATCTAAATAGTAAACTTTTAGTCGCTAAAATTTTTAGTTTATAAATGAGAGCATTTAATGATTTTAGTAACAGGTGGCGCAGGTTTTATCGGGGGTAACTTTGTTTTGGATTGGTTGTCTAACCAATCTGCGGAAGGTGTTGTTAACTTAGATAAGCTCACTTACGCTGGTAATTTAGTCACCCTGAAGTCTCTTGAAAATGATGCTCGTCATGTGTTCGTGCAAGGTGATATTGGTGATTACGAGTTAGTACTTTCTTTACTCAAGAAGCATCAAGTTAGAGCAGTTGTGAACTTTGCTGCAGAGTCACATGTGGATCGCTCTATTCATGGTCCTGGTGATTTTATTCAAACTAATGTGGTGGGGACTTTTAATTTACTAGAGGCAGTTAGAGCTTATTGGTCTGATCTTCCTCAAGAAGAGAAAGAGCGATTCCGTTTCTTGCATGTCTCCACAGATGAGGTTTATGGATCACTATCTCCAACCGACCCTGCTTTCTCAGAAACTAATTCTTATGAGCCGAACAGCCCTTATTCAGCATCAAAGGCTGCATCGGATCATCTGGTACGCGCTTGGCATCATACCTATGGCTTGCCTGTATTAACCACTAATTGTTCTAATAACTACGGTCCCTATCATTTCCCAGAGAAGTTAATCCCCTTAGTGATTCTCAATGCTTTAGCTGGTAAACCTTTACCTATCTATGGTGATGGCCAACAAATCCGCGATTGGTTGTATGTGAAGGATCATTGCTCAGCGATTCGCCGCGTATTAGAAGCTGGTAAGTTGGGTGAAACCTATAACGTCGGTGGTTGGAATGAAAAACCAAACTTGGATGTCGTCAATAGCATTAGCACTATCTTGGATGAGTTATGTCCAAAAACAGATGGTGTCTCTTATGCCTCACAAATCACTTACGTAAAAGATCGGCCAGGTCATGACCGTCGCTATGCCATTGATGCCACCAAGTTAGAGCGAGAGTTAGGCTGGAAACCTACTGAAACATTTGAAACAGGTATTCGTAAAACAGTGGAGTGGTATCTAGCCAATAAAGAGTGGACCGATGGTGTGTTGAGTGGGTCCTATCGTGACTGGGTTAAGAAGCAGTACAGTTAATCAAATATGTCATATTCATCCTTTGAGCTCTTAGACCATGCTCGCCCCATTTTGGTGTTTGGGCGAGATGGCCAAGTGGGTAAGGCATTACAGATCTGTTTAAAATATTTGAAAGCACCCGTAGTTTTCTTGGGGCGATCAGACTGTGATTTATCTTCTGAATCATCTATTACCCAAGTTCTCAATAGATATCAGCCTCAAGTTATTATCAATGCTGCTGCATATACAGCAGTTGATAAAGCAGAGGAGGCAAGTCAGCGTGAGCTTGCTTTTGCCATCAATGCAAAGGCGCCAGCATTGATGGCGAAATATATCGCTCAAGTGTCTCATGGCATCTTGATCCATTACTCAACAGACTATGTGTTTGCAGACGCTAAAGAGACTGCATATCTTGAGTCGGATTCAACCGGTCCAGTTGATAGTTTGTGTGTTTATGGGCAAAGCAAGTTAGCTGGGGAGCAAGCCATTGAAGAAGCTTTCAAATTGGCTCATGATTCTGGTCACGCTACCTATCAAGATAAATTTTCCAGGTATTTTATTTTGCGCACATCTTGGGTCTATGGTGACGGTGGGAACTTTATTAGAACTATGTTGAGATTAGCTGCTGAACGTGACCAATTAAAAGTGGTTGCTGATCAGGTAGGCGTTCCCACGTCCGCGCAGTGGTTAGCTGAGCTTGGTGTGCAAATGGCTGGTTCTAGAGTGGAGTCGGGGATCTACCATGCTGTACCCGATGGGGAAACCTCGTGGCATGGTCTGGCTGTATTTGCTATTGAGACTGCTACAACTTGTGGTGAGGGCATAGAAATCAAGTCTGAGAATATTCAGGCCATACCGGCAACAGACTATCCTTTGCCTGCCAAGAGGCCCTATAACTCTCGCCTGAATAATGACAAACTAAAAAAAGCATTATCAGAGATGGCTTTTACAGGACAATATCCGCATTGGATAGATCAGGTGGGGCAATA
>JACCDX011309746.1_pt1 | contig 27026 bp, 28 predicted proteins | sample 7449681 | NCBI WGS metagenome assembly JACCDX01 (sample SAMN15323450, study PRJNA562643) | freshwater metagenome | isolation source: river surface water | place: USA:Blue River Watershed | collected 2017-08-18
GCGACGGGGTGGTGCTGCCCCGGTGGTCGGTCGAGGCGGAGCAGCAGCTGCGCGCCTTGGGGGCCGAGGTGACGCTGGACCTGGTGCCGGGCCTGGGGCACGGCATCGATGCGCGCGTGATGAACCGGGTGCTGGCGCTCATGCCATGAAGCCGTCCCACACCAGCTTCATGCCGGTGAGGAACATGCCCGCAAGCACCATCCGGTAGAACAGCACCGGCTGGATGCGGTGAGCGATTCGGACCCCGATCCACACGCCCACCGGGGCCAGGGGCAGCAGCACCAGCGCGGTGAGCATGTTGGCCCTGTCGATCAGGCCCAGGTGCGCATAGGGCAGCCACTTGCTCAGGTTCATCACGAAGAAGAAAACCGCCATCGTCGCGGTGAAGACGATGGGCCGCAGCTTCAGCGGGATGGCATAGGCGTTCATCGGCGGGCCGCCCGCGTGCGCGATGAAGCTGGTGAAGCCCGAGCAGGTGACCAGAATGGCGCCCAGCCAGCGCGGCGGCGGGCGGCTGTCCGGGCGGGGCGGCCACAGCAGGCGCTGGGCCAGGAAGGCGAGGGTGAAGACGCCGACGATGCCGGACACCAGCCGGGCGTCCAGCCGCCCGACCAGCAGCATGCCGATGACGATACCCACCAGCCCGAAGGGCAGCATGAAGCCCACCAGCTTCTTGTCGAAATGACCACGAAAGGCGTGCAGGCCCTGCAGGTCCATCGCCAGCAGCACCGGCATCAGGATGGCCGCAGCCTGAGGCACGGGAATGGCCAGTGCCAGCATGGGGACGGCCAGCGAGCCAAAGCCCGCGCCGAATCCGCTCTTGCTGACGCCAAGCAGGATGACCGCTGGCACGGCCACCAGGTAGAAGAAGGGGTCGGTGATCAAGACGGAGGTGGCGTGCCGTGAAAGGCCTCCATTGTGAGGCCCTGGCCGGCAGCTCCCCCCGTCCCCGGGCTGCTACTCCGGCTTGGCGCCCGAGTAGCGCACCACCTTGCCCCAGCGCTCGATCTCGGCCTGCACGAAGCGGCCGAATTCTTCGGGGGCATTGCCCACGGCGTTGGCGCCGTCGGTCTCGAGGCGGCGCTTGACGTCGGGGTTCTGGACCGCCTGGCGCGCTGCGTCCGAGAGGCGCTTGGTGAGGGCCGGGTCCATGCGCGCAGGGCCAAACAGGCCGAACCAGGCGCTCGACTCATACCCGGGCAGCACCTCGGCGATCGCGGGCACATCGGGCAGCTGGGTCAGGCGCTGCTTGCTGGTCACGCCCAGGGCCTTGAGGCGACCCGCGCGAACCTGCGGCAGGGTGTTGACCAGGGGCGCGAACATCAGGTCGACCTGGCCGGCGATCACGTCCTGGATGGCGGGCGCCGTGCCCTTGTAGGGAATGTTCACGATGAACAGCCCCGACTGCATCTTGAAAAGGTCGCCCGCCAGGTGCAGCGAGGAGCCGACGCCGCCGATCGCGAAATTGAGCTTGCCGGGGCGGGTCCTGGCGTAGGCGACCAGTTCCTTGACGTCCTTCACGGGCAGCGCGGGGTTGGCGACCAGCACCGAGGGCTGGGTGGCCACGCAGGTGAGCGCGGTGAAGTCCTTGACCGGGTCGAAGGGCAGGGAGGGGTAGAGCGAGGCGTTGATCGCGTGGCTGGTGAAGCTCATGAGGAGCGTGTTGCCATCGGGGGCAGCCTTGGCCACCGCGTCGGCGGCGAGGTTGCCGCCCGCACCGGCGCGGTTCTCGACGATCACCTGGCGCCCGAGCGTCTTGGTCATTTCGGCGCCGATGGCGCGGGCCAGGGTGTCGGTGGAGCCGCCGGGCGAGGCGCCCACCAGGATGCGGATCGGGGTGTTGGTACCCGAGGCGGCCTGGGCCCAGGCGGACGGGCCGGCGAGCGAGGCGCCGAGGAGGGTGCCGCCTTGGGCGAGCCACTGGCGGCGGGAGAGGGGGCGGGAGGCTTTCAACTTCATGCTTGCGGCTCTGGTATGTCCGCGCAAGTTTGCCTCGGCTGGCGCCGCCATGCATCCGTGTTTGCCTGATGCCGGGGCGGGGCCTGGGGGTTTGGAGCCCCCGCGGACCGCTCACTCGAAGGTCAGCATCTTTCCGCCGTAGGCGGCCGTCCACCGGATGCCCAGCACGGTACCGGCGGTGTCGATCCTGTAGCAGCGGTCCAGCGTGGCCTTTTCATTCTTGCGAGTGTCCTTTTCCTGCACCCGGCTGCACAGGAAGGCGGTCGTGACCGTGTCTGCCTCCAAGTACCAGGTCGTCGTCTGGTGCCCAGAAAGGTTGTCCATGGCCCGGCTGTCGTAGAGGTTCATTGTGCCCAGCGGCCCGCTGTCGCCGATATGGGCCGTGGCGGGCAGCGGCGCGGGGGCGGTTTTCTGAGTGCCCGTCTTCCCGCTGGGGCGCAACACGCCCTTGGGCCAGTAGGGGCCAGTGGTGAAGAGCTCCACCTGGGACACGGTCTTGAATGGCAGGCCCATGGCCTTGATGGAGAGGGTCTCCTCCACCTGTTGAACGCGCTCGCCTTCGAAGGTGGTGTCGACCAGGGGGGTGCGCCGGACGGTGAGCGTCAACGGTGTGACTCCGTCTTGCGCACGGCCCTCGAAGGAGGAGGGTTCAGTGGCGAGCCGACCCAGCACCGCTTCAACGGGGAAGCTGGCCGTGCTGGTCTGGGCGTTCGCGGAGCTGTCGCTCCCGCTGCTGCCGCCACCGCATGCGGACAGCGTGAGCATCACGGCGGCGGCTAGCGGGGCTGCGCAGGCCCTGATGGCAGGCCTGGCCGGGGAGGGGGTGTGGAGGGAAGCCGGACGGCGCCGGGCCTGGGTCGGAAGGAATCGCATCGCTGCCTCACGTGCCTGTGAAAAGAGGCCGTGAAGGTAAACAGCGCTAGCTACAGAAAGTCCTCAGATTGCTGTCGATGGGGTCGTGATGCCAGCCGGCGTGGCGCCTTTCCGGGGGCGGGTCTGCGCCGGGTCCGCGCTTCACTGCAGCACCATGGTCGCCATGGCCGCATAGAGCGGAATACCCACCAGGATGTTGAGCGGAAACGTCACCCCGAGGCTCAGCCCGAAGTACAGCGCGGGCCTCGCCTCGGGGATGGCGTAGCGCAGCACCGCCGGCACCACGATGTACGAGGCGCTGGCCGACAGCACCATCAGCAGGGCGGCGTCGCCGGCGGGCAGCGACAGGGCCCAGGCCAGGGCCAGCGCGATGGACGCATGCACCAGCGGGCCCAGCACCGCATAGGCCAGCAGCACCGGCGAGGCCTGGCGGGCATCCCGGAAGTTGCGGGCCATCAGCACGCCCATGTCCAGCAGGAAGAAGGCCAGCATCCCCTTGAACAGGTCGCCCGAGAAGGGCTTCATCACCGCCTGGCCCTCTTCGCCGGTGAGCACGCCGACAGCCATCGCGCCAAGCAGCAGCAGCTGCGCGCCATCGGTGAAGGATTCATGCAGGATCTTGCCGATCGACGAGCCATGAGGCGCCGGACCGCCCGCCAGGGTGGCGGTGCCGCCACCGGCCGCCATCACCGACGAATGCGCCGCCTGGGTGTGGCGCAGGGAGTTGGCCAGCACCACCGCCATGATGATCGCGGGCGACTCCATCAGCACCAGGGCCACCGCCATGTGGCCGCCGGGCGCCATGCCGGCGCTCTCCAGGACCTGGGTGGCCGTGACGAAGGTGACCGCGCTGACCGAGCCGTAGGAGGCGGCGATGGCTGCGGCGTCGAAGCGCGAGACATGGCGCTTGAGGAAGGCATAGCCCAGCGCCGGCACCAGGAAGGCCATGGCGATGGCCGCGCCCAGGCTGAGGGCGATCTCCGTGGTGAGGCCGGACTTGGCGAGGGCGAAGCCGCCCTTGAGGCCCAGCGCCATCAGCAGGTACAGGGACAGGAACTTGGCGATCGCCGGCGGGATCTCGAGGTTGGAGCGCAGCGTGCCGGCGACGACGCCGATCACGAAGAAGAGGATGGCGGGGTCGAGCAGGTTTTGCATCACGGGGTTCCTTGGGTGCCGATCCTAGGAAATTGTTGCGACGCAGTAAAATCGATTTTGCAGCATTTATCCATAGACTTTTATCTATGAATATCACCTTCCGCCAGTTGCGCCTTTTCCTCGCGTTGGCCGACACCGGCAGCGTGAGCGGCGCCGCCCGCCAGATGCACGTCACCCAGCCCACCGCGTCGATGCAGCTCAAGGACATGGCGCAGGCGGTGGGCCTGCCCCTCTATGAGGTGGTGGGCAGGAAGCTGCACCTGACCGAGGCCGGCCGGCAGCTGGCCGAGACCGCGCGCGCCATGACCCGGGCCTGGGAGGACTTCGAGCAGGAAGTGGACGGCATGAAGGGGCTGTCGCGGGGCAAGCTGCGCATCGCGGTGGTGAGCACTGCCAAGTACTTCATGCCACGGCTGGTGGGATCGTTCTGCCGCAAGCACCCGCAGATCGACGTGGCGCTCGAGATCCTGAACCGCGACGGCGTGGTGCAGCGCCTGCGCGAGAACCTGGACGACCTCTACATCATGTCCATGCCGCCGCCCGACCTGGACCTGCGCGACGAGGTCTTCATGGCCAACCCCATCGTGGTCATCGCGCCCAGCGCCAGCCCACTGGCGCGGGCCGCGGCAGTACCGCTGGCGCAGCTCGCTGGCGAACGCTTCATCCTGCGCGAGAAGGGCTCGGGCACGCGCATGGCGGCCGATCGTCATTTCAAGCAGGCACGCTTCCGCCCCGACGTGCGCCTGGAATTGGGCAGCAACGAGGCGATCAAGGAGTCGGTGGCGGGCGGGCTGGGGCTGGGCGTGGTGTCACGCCACGCGCTGCATGGCCACGACCGCGAGCACGGCGTTCGGGTGCTGGACGTGCAGGGCTTTCCGGTGCCTTCTGCCTGGCACCTGGTGCACCCGGCGGCCAAGCGCCTGCCGCCGGTGGCCACAGCCTTCCGCGAGCATGTGCTGCGCGAGGTGGCCCGCAGCAAGCGGGCCTGAGAGCCCGCCGCAACGTGTGGCCGCTTCAAGCGCTGCGCGGCTCCGCGTCAGCGCGTCAGCGGAAGTTGCGTCGGGCAGGCGGCTTGAAGCCGGGCGCGCGGGGTTCGAGGTGCCGGAAGGTGATGCGGCCCTTGGTGAGGTCGTAGGGCGAGAGTTCGAGCGAGACCTTGTCACCCGCGAGCACGCGGATGCGGTTCTTCTTCATCTTGCCGCCGGCATAGGCAATGAGGCCGTGGCCGTTGTCCAGGGTGACGCGGTAGCGGCCGTCAGGCAGAACCTCGTCCACCTTGCCTTGCATCTCGATCAGTTCTTCGCGGGCCATGGGCTTCCTTGGGTGTCGTGGCAGATCAGGCCGTTGGCCTTGGCCAGGGCGCGTCCGCGGCCGATGGCGTAGTCGATGGCACCCATGCGAGAAGCGAATCGATGTGTGAACCGGTAGATCTTGTCGTGGGTGCCGCTGCCCTGGCCGCGCCGCAGCGAGACGGAGGGCTCGTAGTCACCGGCGTCCGTGACGCGGGCGCTGGGTGAGATGAGGAACTTGCCGCAGGAGAACGGCAGTTCTTGAAATGAATGCATGTCATGGGCCCCGGCTGTTGTGCCGAGGTTCTGTGAGGGGAAAACGCGGCCCCGGCGGGCAGCCTGCACGGCCGCCAGCGCGGGGACGGGAGAGGGCCGCAGGGGCCGGCCCTCAGAAGGGGCAGCGGCTTGGGACCGGTAGGCTCGCCAGGAAAGGCCGTTGGGTGATCGTCCGCGGCGAGCGGCCTGGACGATGGGGGGGTGTTGCGACTGGGTGCTGCGTCCGTTGAGGACACCTTGCGCGCCAGGAGGACCGGCCGGGGCCGGTGGAAGCCACCGCCTCCGGGCAGGAGGCAGGGCGGGTCGCAGTCCGGGAAGTGTACGCCTATTTGCTTCGGCGCAGGGCGGCGGCCGTGGCGTGGGCCGCCGACGGGCTTACTTCGAGGTCGGCATCACGAACTCGGCGCCCTTGGGCGTGCTCTCGGGCCAGCGCTGCATGATGGACTTCTGCCGGGTGTAGAAGCGCACGCCCTCTTCGCCGTAGGCGTGCATGTCGCCGAACAGGCTGCGCTTCCAGCCGCCGAAGCCGTGCCAGGCCATGGGCACCGGGATCGGCACGTTCACGCCCACCATGCCGACCTGGATGCGGCGCGCGAACTCGCGGGCCACGTTGCCGTCGCGGGTGAAGCAGGAGACGCCGTTGCCGAACTCGTGGTCGTTGATGATCTGCACGGCCGAGCCGAAGTCGGGCACGCGCACGCAGGAGAGCACCGGGCCGAAGATTTCTTCCTTGTAGATCTTCATGCCGGTGGTGACATGGTCGAACAGCGTGCCGCCGAGCCAGAAGCCACCCTCGCAGCCGGGGCCGGCGGCCTGGCCCTCGAAGCGGCGGCCGTCGACCAGGAGCTTGGCGCCCTCGGCCACGCCGGCGTCGATGTAGCCGGTGATGCGCTTGCGGGCCACGTCGGTGACGATGGGGCCCATCTCGGCGGCGAGGTTGGTGCCGTCCAGGATCTTGAGGGTGCGGGTGCGCTCGACCAGCTTGGGCATGATCTTGTCGGCGACCTCGCCCACGAGCACGGCGACCGAGATCGCCATGCAGCGCTCGCCGGCCGAGCCATAGGCCGAGCCGATCAGGGCGTCGACCGCCTGGTCGATATCGGCGTCGGGCATGACCACCATGTGGTTCTTGGCGCCGCCCAGGGCCTGCACCCGCTTGCCGTGGCGGGCGCCGGTCTCGTAGATGTAGTTGGCGATCGGCGTCGAGCCGACGAAGCTCACGGCCTTGACGTCGGGGTGATCGAGCAGGGCGTCGACCGCCTCCTTGTCGCCCTGGACCACGTTGAACACGCCATCGGGCAGGCCGGCTTCCTTGAGCAGTTCGGCCATGCGCAGCGCGGGGCTGGGGTCGATCGGGCTCGGCTTGAGGACAAAGGTGTTGCCGCAGGCGATCGCCACCGGGAACATCCACATCGGCACCATGACCGGGAAGTTGAAGGGCGTGATGCCGGCGACCACGCCCAGGGGCTGGCGCATCGTCCAGTTGTCGATGCCGGTGGAGACCTGCTCGGTGTAGTCGCCCTTGAGCAGCTGCGGGATGCCGCAGGCGAACTCGACGACCTCGATGCCGCGGGTGACCTCGCCCTGGGCATCGGTGAAGACCTTGCCGTGTTCGGCGGTGATCATGCGCGCCAGCGCGTCGCGCTCGCGATTGAGCAGCTCCAGGAACTTGAACATCACCCGCGCCCGGCGCAGGGGCGGCGTGTCGGCCCAGGCGGGGAAGGCGGCCTGTGCGGCGGCGACCGCCTGGCTCACCTCCGTGGCGCTGGCCAGGGCGACACGGCCCGTGACCTGGCCGGTGGCCGGGTTGAAGACGTCGGACTGGCGGGCGCCCTGGCCGGCGGCGGCCTGGCCGGCGATCCAGTGGCCGATGGCGGTAGGGGTCTGTGCGGGCATGGTGTCTTCCTTCTGAAGCGCTGCCGCGGGTGCGACGTGCGGATGTGGGGTGGCGACCCGTGCCGGATGGCGGGCCGGTTCTGGTGCCGGCATGCAGTCTAGGAACTCCGGGCCCCCCTGCCTAGACGCAGGCCGTGAATTGATTGTTTGATATATTGAACAATCACTGCCATGGAAAGCCAAAGAGTCAACCACCTGCTCGGGCACCTGCACTGGCTCACGGTGCTGGCCGATCAGGGCAGCTTCACCGCCGCGGCGTCGCGCCTGGGCGTGAGCAAGGCCAGCGTGAGCCAGCGCATCGCCGAGCTCGAGCGCGCCGCCGGCGTTCCCCTGGTGCAGCGCACGACGCGCAGCATGCGCCTGACCGAGGCCGGCCGGCGCCTGGTGGACCACACCCGCGCGTCTTTCGACACCATCGCCCAGAGCTTTGCCAGCGTGCGTGACCTGGCCGAGGTGCCGCGCGGCCTGGTGCGGGTGACGGTGCCGGTGGCCCTGGCGCGCCAGCAGCTGGTGCCGCGGCTGCCGGAGTTCCTGCGCCAGTACCCCGATGTGCGCGTCGAGCTGGACATGTCCGACCGTCTGGTGCCGCTGGCGATGGAGGGCTATGACCTGGCGGTGCGCCACACTGCCACGCCACCCGACACCCATGTGGCCTGGCGCCTGTGCGGCACCCGGGCGGTGCTGGTGGCCGACCGCGCCTACCTGCGCAGGCGCGGCCACCCGCAGCATCCCGACGACCTGCGTGACCACAGCTGCTTGCACTACCCGCGCGGGCGCGAGACGCCGGCCTGGCATTTCCTGGAGCGGCTGCCGGCCCGCGGGCGCAAGCCGCGCCAGGCGCAGCGCATCACGGTGCCGGTGCAGGGGCCGCTGGCCGCCAACAACAGCGAGGCGCTGCGCGATGCGGCGCTGGAGGGTCTGGGCATCGCCCTGGTGCCCGACTTCACCGCGCAGGCGGCGCTGCAGGCCGGCAAGCTGGTCGAGGTGCTGCCCCAGTGGCAGGCCACTGGCGCCTTCGGCGAACATATTTACGCCATCCGGCCCTACACCCCCACCGTGCCCCGCGCGGTGGCGGCCTTCGTCGACTGGCTCAGGCAGGCGTTTCCGGAAGGATTCGACACATGACCACCGCCCACCGCTTCGTCGCCCCGCGCGGGCTGGACGACCTGTTCCTCTATCGCCTCAGCCGCCTGGTGCAGGTGGCAGGCGCGCCGGTGATCCGCCTGTGCGAGGGGCGCCACGGCATCACCCGGCGCGATTGGCGGCTGATTGCGGCGCTTGCCGAGCAGGGGCCGCAGCTGTCCTCCGAACTCGCTGGACGCGTCCACCTGGACCGGGCGCGCACCTCCAAGGCGATCTCGATCCTGGTGGACAAGAAGTTGGCCACGCGCGCCCCCCGGCCCCATGACCGGCGGCAGATCGAGGTGGCCCTGACCCCCGCAGGCCGGGCGATCTATGACGCGCTGTTCCCGGAGGTGGTGCGGTTGAACCAGGTGCTGCTGGCGGAAATCGAGCGCGCAGACCTGGAGCGGCTCGATGCCTTCATCGAAATGCTGCAGGGGCGGGCCGAGGCCTGGCTGGCGGAAGCGGAGCTGCCCAAGGCGGACCGGGCTCGCCGCGCACGTGCCCGCGATTGATCGCGGGGCTGTCCCGGCCACGGGGGCAAGTCCGGGCCCGCCGGCTCAGGGCTCGCGTGGCGCCGTGCCGCCGGCATCTCCGGGAAAACCCGATGAATGGTTGATTAGATGAATCATCGCGCGCGACCCTAATCTTGCTGCTGCCGGCCTGTGTGCCTTTCTGTCTCGGCCGGCCGTCCCATGCGCCCCAACATCATCTACATCGTCGCCGACGACCTCGGCTTTGCCGACCTCGGCTGCTACGGCGGCCGGCCCGCCGGCTTCGGCGCCGTGTCGCCGAACATCGACAAGCTCGCCGCCGGCGGCCTGCGCCTGACCGACGGCTACTCGAACTCGCCGGTGTGCTCGCCCACCCGCTTTGCCATGATCACCATGCGGTACCAGTACCGCCTGCGTGGCGGCATGGAGGAGCCGATCAACTCCAAGGCCAAGGGCAACCCGCGCCTGGGCCTGCCACCCGAGATCGCGACCCTGCCTTCGCTGCTGCGCGATGCCGGCTATGCGACCGCCCTGGTGGGCAAATGGCACCTGGGCTACCCGCCGGACTTCGGCCCGCAGCGTTCGGGCTATGACGAGTTCTACGGGATCATGGCCGGCGGCGTCGACTACTTCAGCCACCGCTCGGGCCTGGGCGACCACGACCTCTTTGAAGGCGAGGAATCGCGCCACGACGTGGGCTACCTCACCGACCTGCTCTCGCGCCGCGCCTGCAGCTATGTGGAGCGCCGCGCCGCCGACGCCCGCGCCGGCAAGCCCTCCTTCCTGAGCCTGCACTACACCGCGCCGCACTGGCCCTGGGAGACGCGCGATGACGCCCACCTCGCAGAGCTGGTCAAGGGCAACCTGTTCCACCTCGACGGCGGCAACGTCGAGACCTACCGCCGCATGATCCACCACATGGACGAGGGCATCGGCTGGCTGGTCGAATCGCTCCAGCGCGAGGACCTGCTGGAGGACACGCTGATCGTCTTCACCAGCGACAACGGCGGCGAGCGCTTCTCGGACAACTGGCCACATGTGGGCGGAAAGATGGATCTGACCGAGGGCGGCATCCGTGTGCCCTGGGTGGCCCACTGGCCGCGCGGCATCCAGCCTGGCCGGACCAGTGCACAGCACTGCATGACGATGGACTGGTCGGCGACGATGCTGGAACTGGGCGGCGCCAAGCCCGACCCGCGCTGGCCGATCGACGGCGTGTCGATCGCGCCGGTGCTGCGTGACCCGCAGGCCACCTTCGAGCGCCCGCTGTACTGGCGCATGAACCACCGGGGCCAGCGCGCGCTGCGCCGCGGCGACTGGAAGTACCTGCGCGTCGACGGCCACGACTACCTGTTCAACATCGCCCAGGACGCCCGCGAGCGCGCCAACCTGGCCAGGCGCGAGCCGGACCGCCTGGCGGCGATGCGCGAAGATTGGGAGTCGTGGGCAGCCACGGTGCCCGAGATTCCCGAGGACGCCGGCGTGAGCCTGGGCTACAGCGCCAAGGACATGCCGCAACGCTGACCCTCATCCCGCCAATCAACAAGACCCCAGGAGACAAGCCATGAACAAACGACACCTGATCCGGTTGCTGCCCGCGCTGTGCGCCGCCGCCACCAGCCTGCTGGCGCTGCCTGCCAGCGCGCAGTCCTGGCCTGACAAGCCGATCCGCATGGTGGTGCCGCTGCCGCCCGGCGGGCCCAGCGACATCGTGCTGCGCACCATCGCGCCCCGCGTGCAGCAGGCCCTCAAGCAGCCGCTGGTGATCGACAACAAGCCGGGCGCCAACGGCAACATCGGCGCCGCCGAAGTGGCCCGCGCCCCGGCCGATGGCTACACATGGTTGTGGACCACCGACACCACGCTCACGGTCAACCCGCATGTCTACGACAAGATGCCGTTCAAGGTGTCGGACTTCCAGCCGGTGATGCGGGCGACTTCGTTCAGCCAGGTGCTGGTGTGCCATCCGAATGTGGGCGTGAAGACGGTGGCCGAGTTCGTGCGCAAGGCCAAGGCCAAGCCCAATGGCATGACCTATGCCTCAGGCGGCGCCGGCTCGCCGGGCCACCTGGTGACCGAGTTGTTCAGCGCCGCCGCCGGCATCGACCTCACGCACGTGCCCTACAAGGGCCCCGCACCGGCGGTGCAGGACATGCTCGGCGGGCAGGTGGACTGCGGCTTCCTGGCCGGCCCCACCATCCTGCCGCATGTGCGCGCCGGCAAGCTGGTGGCCCTGGCGGTGTCGGGCGGCAAGCGCTCGCCGGTGCTGCCCGAGGTGCCGACGGTGGCCGAGTCGGGCTACCCGCGCTTCGACGCCAGCTTCTCGCTGGTGCTGCTGGCGCCCAAGGACATGCCGGCCGCCATCGTGCAGAAGCTGCAGTCCGAGATGGCGGCTGCTCTCAAGCTGCCCGAGACCGTCGAGAAGCTCGCGCAGACCGACCAGGCCCTGGCCGCTGATTCGCCCGCGGAGACCGCTGCGCGCCTGGCGCAGGATTCGACCAAGTGGGGCGAGGTCGCCCGGCGCATCAACCTGCGCCTGGAGTGATTGGGGGCATTGCGCGCGTGCGCGCTCCTCAGGCTCGCTGCAGGAACGCGTCGTAGGACGCGCAGAAGACGTCCGTCATCTCGAAATAGGGCAGGGCACCGGTCGGAAAGCGCACGATGTGCCAATTGGCACGCCCTTCGACCAGGGACTTCTTGCGGTAATCGGTGAAGTCGCCCCGCTCGCCGTGGCACATCCAGGTGGGCAACGCCAGGCGCTCGTACAGCGTCTGCGCGTCGCCGCTGAACAGGGCGCCCGAGATGAAGTGCAGGGGCGCATGCTCGGCGCCCGGCTGGCGCGCGGTGGCCACCGCGTAGCGCCACATCGCCTCGTCGATCCGGGGCGAGCCCCAGGTCTTGGCCAGGAAGAAGCGGATCACGCCCGGACGGGTCAGGCCCTTGAACAGGAAGCGGCCGAAGCCGCCGCTGACCGCACGCAGCAGCCACGGAATCACCAGTGTGCTGCCCTCGTGCCGGTGCCGCTCGTCGCGCCCGGCCAGGCCCGTGGGGCTGACCAGCGCGAGGCTGCTGTAATCACCGGGCGCCTCAACGGCGGCGCGCGCCAGGAACTCGCAGGACAGCGACACCGCCAGCGCGTCGACCGCTTGCCCGCCGCAGCGGCGGCGGATCTCGCGCGTGGCCGCATGCAGGGCATCGGTCATGAGCCGCGGCGTGTAGGCGCGGTTGCTGCGGTCGGACAGCCCGAAGCCCGGCAGGTCGATCGCGAACACGGTGCGGGTGGCCTGGTAGTGCGTGAAGAGCGGGCGCACCTCGGCGGCCGAGGCCGCGGCGTTGACGCTGTGCACCAGCAAGAGCGGCGGGCCGTTGCCGGCCAGGTAGAGGTTCAGCGCATGGCCGCCGGCGTCGAGGGTGAGGCGCTCGCCGGGCAGGGCGGGTTCAATCGGTTCAGGCATGACCCGGACCATACCGCCTCGCGGGCTTCAGCGCAGCCTCCAGGTTTGCCCATGCCTCAGCACCCGGAAGTCGGGGGCGTCGGGCTGGGCCTGCAGGGCCTGCTGCAGGTCGCGGGGCGGCTGGTCCAGGGGTTCGTCGGTCAGGCCCTCGAAGGTGCCCCAGTGGATGCCGAAGGCCGCCCGGGCGCCGACATCGCGCATCACCTGCACCGCCTCGGCCGGGTTGATGTGAGAGGCGCGCATGAACCAGCGCGGCTCGTAGGCGCCGATGGCGATCGCCGCCAGGTCGAAGCCGCCGCCGGCCTGCATCGCCTGGCCGATGTTGCGGGTGTCCTGTGAATAGCCCAGGTCGCCCGAGAACCAGAAGCGAAAGCGCGGGTGCAGCACCGCCCAGCTTCCCCAGAGCGATTGGTTGCGGTCCCAGGGCGTGCGCGAGCTCCAGTGCTGCACCGCCAGCAGGCGAAGCGTGGCCTCGCCGGTGGCGCCCTGCAGCATGGCGCTGTCGTCCCAGTCGAGGGCGATGACGTTGGGCTTGTCGCCCTCGATGCGGCTGCCGCGGATGTTGGCCCTGAACCAGTGCTGCACGCCCAGGGGCACGAAGAAGCGGATGCCCGTCTGCGTGTCCAGCAGCCGCTGCACCGTCCCGAGATCGAGGTGGTCGAAGTGGTTGTGCGAGATCAGCACCGCGTGGATCGGCGGCAACTGCTCGAAGGGCACACCCGGCGGCTGGTGGCGGCGCGGGCCAGCGAAGTTCACCGGCGATGCGCGATCGCCCCAGTGCGGGTCGGTGAGGATGTTGAGGCCATCGAGCTGCAGCAGCACGGTGGCATGGCCGATCCAGGTGACCGAAGTGCCGCGCGTGTTGGCGCGCAGGAAGTCCACATCAGGCGAGACCCCGGTGATAGGTGCCGCCGGCGGCTTGGGCAGGCCATCGCGCAGTCGCTCATATTGCCAACGCAGGAAGCCGGGCTGGTCGCCGGCTGGCGCGTAGCGATTGACGAAGCCGTCGTGGCGGTGGTGGGCCTTGGCGGGGTTGTAGTCGAGGTTGGGCCGGTCCGTGGCGGTGACGCAGCCCGAGAGGGTCAGGGCCAGCAGGGCGGCGGTCACGGTGCGGAGGACGGTGAGGCGCGCAGGCAGCAGGTTCCCCGGGCGCGTACGGGCTTGCGTCGACAGGCGCCGCATCGCGCCTGCACGGTGGGTATCAGAGGAAAAGCGGGCTGTCATGACCGTCAGTACAGGTTGAGCTCTGCATTGTGCGGCCCGCTGCAAGTGGCCCTGGCAGCTTCACCGGGGCGGCGGCCGATCAGCGGCGCCGTCCGACACGGGCAGGCCTGTCCGGCCCCTAGGCTTCGCCGCTTTCCTGTTCCCGTCTTCCTCCTGCTGTACCCACGATGATCCATCGCTTCCGCTTCTACCGACCCCCTGTCCACCACGCCGGCACCTTGCCCAAGGGCCGTGCCGCCAAGCGCGACCTGAAGAAGGACCCGTCGCTGTTCGAGGTGTACTCGTGCGCCCTGTTTGCGTTCCGGCGCCGCCTGGGCACTGCGGTGCGACCGAGTGCGGAGGGCGGGCTGGCCGTGGAGGTGCGCGCGCCGTTGCCGTTGCAGGCAGTGGCCGCGGACCTGGCCCAGGTGGCCGCGCGCTGGGGCGGGCTGGTCATTCCGGTGGGACCGGCAGCCTGGCCGCCCACGGTCCCGGCCCTCGCCGGCTAGCCCTTGGCCGCGTAGGCGAGTGAGCGGCCGATCGCCTGCGCCGCCTCGATCAGCGCGGGCAGCATCTCCTCCTGCATCTGCCGCGCCGGCGTGCGGTTGGCCTGGCTGCTGATGTTGAGAGCCGCGATCATCTGCCCCTCGCGGTTGACGATGGGCGCTGCCAGCGAGATGAGGCCTTCCTCCAGCTCCTGGTTCACCAGGCACCAGCCCTGGCGGCGCGCCTGGCGGATGCGGCCCATGATCGCGTCGATGTCGGTGAGCGTGTGCCGCGTCAGGGCCACCGGCGGCGCCGCGCGCAGCAGGGTCAGGGCCTCGTCCTCGGACATGCCGGCCATCAGCATGCGGCCCAGCGAGGTGCAGTGCGCCGGAAGCCGCGAGCCCGCGGCGAGCGCGATGGACATGATCTTGCGCGTGGGCACGCGCATGACGTAGACGATGTCGGTGCCGTCGAGGACGGCCGCCGAGCACGACTCCTGCACCCGCGCGGCCAGCGACTGCATCGCCGGTTCGGCCAGGTTCCACATCGGCATGGACGAGAGGTAGGCAAAGCCCAGGTCCAGGATGCGTGCGGTGAGCCGGTACTGCCGACCGTCGCTGGTCACGTAACCCAGCGTCTGCAGCGTGAGCAGGATGCGGCGTGCGCCTGCGCGGGTGAGGCCGGTCCGGGCGGCCACCTCGCTGAGGGTCTGCGCCGGGGCCCCCGCGCTGAAGGAGCGGATCACCGACAAGCCGCGCGCGAAGGACTGCACGTAGGCGTCACCCGGCGCGGGCGATCCGTCACCGGCAGGCGCGGACGTCTGGGCTGGCGCTGCCGGGGCTGCCCCGGTGGCGACACGCCGGGAGCGGCTGGCAGCTGGGCGAGGAGTGGCTTTGGGCATAGAATTCTTTAGTCGAACAGTTGTTCGTATGTCGAACATTCTGCCTCGGCCCGATTCCACCACGAAGCCGGTGCGGTGCGCAAGTTCCGTAGCCGTCCACACAAGCCCTTTTCGACCATGACCCAGCACGCCTTCATCTGCGACGGAACCCGCACCCCCTTCGGCCGCTACGGTGGCGCCCTGTCCTCGGTGCGCACCGACGACCTCGCCGCCCTGCCGCTGCGCGCGCTGATGGCGCGTCACGCGCGCCTGGACTGGGAGGCCATCGACGACGTGATCTATGGCTGCGCCAACCAGGCCGGCGAGGACAACCGCAACGTCGCCCACATGGCCAGCCTGCTGGCCGGCCTGCCGGTGGGGGTGCCTGGCGCCACCGTCAACCGCCTGTGCGGCTCGGGCCTCAACGCGGTGGGGACGGCCGCCCGCGCGATCAAGGCGGGCGAGGCCCGGTTGATGATTGCCGGCGGCGTCGAGAGCATGAGCCGCGCACCCTTCGTCATGCCCAAGGCCGACACCGCCTTCTCCCGCAACAACGCGGTCTACGACACCACCATCGGCTGGCGCTTCATCAACAAGCTGATGAAGGAGCAGTACGGCGTCGACTCCATGCCCGAGACGGCCGAGAACGTCGCCACCGACTACAAGATCGAGCGCGAGGCGCAGGACCGCATGGCCCTGGCCAGCCAGCTCAAGGCGGTCGCCGCCCAGAAGGCCGGTTTCTTCGACGCCGAGATCACCCCGGTGACCCTCCCGCAGAAGAAGGGCGATGCCATCGTCGTGAGCAAGGACGAGCACCCCCGCGAGACCAGCCTGGAGGCGCTGGCCAAGCTCAAGGGCGTGGTGCGCCCCGATGGCAGCGTGACTGCCGGCAACGCCTCGGGCGTGAACGACGGCGCCTGCGCGCTGATCATCGCCAGCGAAGACGCCGCCCGCAGCCAGGGCCTCACGCCGCGCGCGCGCATCGTCGGCATGGCGGTTGCGGGCGTGCCCCCGCGCGTCATGGGCATCGGCCCCGCGCCGGCCACCCTGAAGCTGCTGGCCCAGACCGGTATCAGGCTCGAACAGATTGACGTGATCGAACTGAACGAGGCCTTCGCCGCCCAGGGCCTCGCGGTGCTGCGGCAATTGGGGCTGCAGGATGATGATCCGCGGGTCAATCCGAACGGCGGCGCGATCGCCCTGGGCCACCCCTTGGGCGCGTCGGGCGCTCGGCTGGCCCTGACCGCGGTGAACCAGCTGCATCGCACAGGTGGTCGCTATGCGTTGTGCACCATGTGCATCGGGGTGGGCCAGGGCATCGCGGTGCTGCTCGAAAGGGTTTGATCGGTGCGGCTTGCGGATTTGTAGTCATTTCGCATAATGGCGTCGGCCGCGGCCGAGCCAGCCTGGCAGCCGAAGTCCATCGAGAGACCACACTTCAAGGAGAACACGAATGACGCAGAAGACCTCCCGCCTCGCCGTCCTGGCGGCCTGCCTTGCCCTCGGCGCAATCAGCCAGTCCGCCCATGCCCAGTCCAAGCCGGCTGCAGGCTCCCCTGGCTATGTGGAACTCGGCTTCCTGAGCGCCACCTACAAGGAGCCCAGCCTGAAGGTGAGCCCGATGGCGCTGCGGGTCGTGGGCGGCATGGACGTGCACCCCAACCTGGGGGTCGAAGGCCTGCTGGGCTTCAACGTGAAGGCTGGCGACGGCAAGACCTCGGGCGGCACGGCCGCGGAAGTCAAGCTGACCACCGTGTTCGGCGTCTACGCCAAGCCCAAGATGGATGTTTCGCCCGAGCTCGAGCTGTTCGGCCGCCTGGGCTTTGCCAACGTGAACCGCGGCAGCAAGCTGGGTACCTCCTCGAGCTCCGATAGCGGCTCCAGCCTGTCCTACGGCCTGGGTGCGAGCTACCGGATCACCCGCAACGCCAGCATCGGGCTGGACTACATGTCCTACTACAACCGCAACGACATCACCATCACCGGCTTCACCGCCTCGGTGGGCTACCGCTTCTGAGTCATTGAGTTGCGGCGGGCACCATCCGGCGCCCGCTCCCGACGCGCCATGAGACCGCGCCTGCCGGCGTCGTGTTTCATGGCGCGTTTTCATTGGTGCTGCACGCGGGCTGGCTGCGCTCGTCCTTCACGCCAGCACGGCGGCGGGCTAGAATGGCTGTAATTTGAACCGATGATTCGCCAGATGAACCGGTTGCCGCAGCCAAACCAGTGCCGCCCTGCATGACACCGACGCCTTCCAATTCCGACGCCGAGCAGGCGCCGTTCCATTTCATCGGCCCTGGCCGCGCGGGCGATTCGCCCCTGGTGTTCGACTCGCCCCACAGCTGGCGTGACTGGGCCACGGAGGGCACTCCGCTGGCGGCGCCTCTTCAGGCGCTGGACACCAGCTGCGACCTGTGGGTGGACGAACTCTGGGCCGCTGCGGCCCGTGGCCGCGCCCCGGTGCTGGCCGCGCGCTTCCACCGTACCTTCATCGACGCCAACCGCGCCCGCGACGACATCGACGTCGAGCTGCTGGACGGCCCATGGCCCGGCGTGGCGCGCCCGTCCGGCGCCTGCCAGCGCGGCATGGGCCTGATCCGGCGCCTGGTGCTGCCCGGGGTGCCGGTGTATGCCTCACGGCTGCCGGTTTCCGAGGTGCAGGCGCGCATCGCCCGCTACTACGACCCCTACCACGCGCAGCTGGCGGCGCTGATCGACGCCGCGCACGCGGCCTTCGGTGTCTCCTGCCACATCGACTGCCACTCGATGAAGTCGGTGGGCAACGGCATGAACATCGACGCCGGCCAGGAGCGGCCGGACATGGTGGTCAGCGACCTCGACGGCCAGGCCAGCGACCCGTTCCTCCTGCGCTGGGTGGCCGCGACCCTGCGTGGCCTGGGCTACCGGGTGCAGGTGAACCACCCCTACCGCGGCGCCGAGCTCGTGCGCCGGCACGGGCAGCCTTCCGCCGGGCGCTACAGCATCCAGATCGAGATCAAGCGCTCGCTCTACATGGACGAGGCCCGCGTCGAGCGGCACGCCGGCTTCGACCGGCTGGCACGCGACCTCGGGACCCTGGTCGACGCCCTCGACGCTGGCCTGCGCGCCGAGCTCTATCCCTCACGCAACCCCTCCCGCAACGCCCGGCCCGCGGTCGCCCTTGCCGACTGAGCGCCGACTCGCCTGACCACCACGACCTGAAAGGATCCGCCATGACACTGAACCTGCGCCGCACCCTGCTGCTGCTCGCAATGGCCTTGCAGCTGCCGCTCGCCGCCGCCAACGAGTACCCGCAGCGGCCGATCAAGGTGATCGTCCCCTTCCCGGCCGGCGCCGCCGCCGACACCGCCATGCGCGTGGTGGGCAAGCGCATGGGCGAGATCCTGGGCCAGCCGATCGTCATCGAGGCCAAGCCCGGCGTGCCCGGCATCCAGTCCGCAGCGATCGCGCCGGCCGACGGCTACAACTTCATGCTGGGAGCCGGTTCTTCCATCGTCACCCACCCGCTGCTCAACTCGAAGCTGCCCTACGACCCCAAGCGCGATTTCACGCCGGTCGGTCGCATCCTGATCAACGTTCCCATCCTGACCGTCCACCCCTCGACCGGCGTTCGCAGCGTCCGGGACCTGATCGCCGCCGCCAAGGCCAAGCCCCGCACCCTGAACTACAGCTCCAGCGGCATGGGCAGCCCCAACCATCTGTCGATGGAGCTCTTCGAGTCGATGACCGCCACCGAGATGGTCCACGTGCCGTACAAGGGCGCCGCCACCTCGGTGGCCGACCTGGTCGCGGGCCACGTGCAACTGGGCATCAACGCAGTGCCCAGCGTGCTGGCGCAGGTGCGCACCGGCAAGCTGGTCGCCCTGGCCGTGGCCAGCAGCAAGCGTTCGCGCATCGTCCCGGAGGTGCCCACCATCGCCGAGTCGGGCGTGCCGGGCTTCGAGTACGAGATCTGGTATGCGCTCTTCGCCCCGGCCAAGACACCGGCTGCTCCCATCGCCAAGGTGAGCGCCGCGCTGCAGGCGGCCCTCAAGGATCCGCAGGTGCAGCAGGCGCTGATGGAGCAGGGCGCCGAGCCGGCGCCTACCACCTCGCAGGAGCTGGCCACCTACATCCAGCAGGACACGGCCAAGTGGGCCAAGCTGATCAAGGACCGCAACCTGCAGCTGGAGTGAGCGCAGGGCCGCACGGCGCCCCTGGCAACCGAGGTGTTGCCGTCGCCTCAGGCGCCGCGGTAGCCCAGGCCGCGTGAGATCACCGCGGCCTCCTTGGCCAGCGCCGCCAGATAGGCGCGCCGGTGCTTCGCCGTCATCCGGGTGGCCGGCGCCGACAGGCCCAGGGCGGCCACCACCTCGCCTCGGCTGTCCATGATCGGCACCGATATCGCCGCGGTGCCAGCCGACCGCTCGCCCTGCGAGTGCGCATGGCCCTGGTCCCGCACCTGCCGCAGTTCCGCCAGCAGGGCCGTCCTCGCGACCAGGGTCTCCTCGGTGAAGCGCGTGCGCTCGCCAGCAAGGACGGCCTGCAGCACGTCGTCGGGCGCGTGCGCCAGCAGCAGCTTGCTGGACGCTCCCGCATGCAGCGGCCGCCGGTGGCCCACTTCGCCGTGGACCCGGAGCGACTGGGTCGACTCGCGCCGCGCGACGCACACCGTCTCCAGGCCGTCGCGCACGCGGACTGCCACCGTCTCGTTGAATTCCTTCAGCAGCCGCTCCAGCGGCTCCTGGGAGAGCTGCACCAGATCGATCTGCGACTGCGCAGCCGCGCCCAGGTGCAGGGCCTGGAAGCCCAGGTGGTAGGTGGCCGGCTCGCCGCGGCGGCGCACCAGGTCGCGCTGCTCCAGGGTGGTGAGCAGCCGGAAGGCCCTGGCCTTGCCGGTGCCCGACCGCCGCGCGACCTCGGACAGGCCCAGGCCCGGATGCTGCGCGACGAGCAGCAGCAGCTTGACGGCTTCGTCGACGGCGGCAACGGTGTAGTCCATGGGTCGGGTCCTGGTGGGGGCCGCCGACTCTAGCACGCTGGTTTGATGAACGAACCGGGCCGCCCCGCTGTGGCGCCAGTCAGCGAAGCGGCATCGACGGGCACGCCGCGTCGAACACCATCGGCCCCCGTGATGCGTTCGACCTTGCTCCTCCTCCAAGCCGCGCTCGCGGCCCTGCTCCTGTCGTCACTCGCCGCCGGCTGTGCGACGCGTACCACCGATGCCGTGGCAGGCCCGTTATCACTCGCCCTGGCGTCGGCGGTGGCGGACGGTGGCGCACTTCCCGGGGCGCCGCGCCCACGTTGGCTGCACCGCCTGGCCTGGCAGCCAGCAGAAGTCGGTGCCGGCGACCCATGCCGGTTCGCGCCCGAACCGCCAGGGCCCGCACTGGCGGCCTTGCAGGCAGTGGCAGCGGGTCACGCGCTGCTCCTGGAGCCGTCGCCCCAGGCTGTCGGTACGAGCGGGCAGCCGGCGCTGCAAGGCATGGACGCCCGGGTGCTGCCTTCGGTGGCTGATGCCACCCGCTCCCGCAGCGACGGGCAACCGCCCCTGCCCGCGTGCCGCGTCGCGCTGCGCGTGCTCGATGGCCTCACCGGGTCGCTGATGTGGACGGGGGAGGCGACGGGCGAGGCTGTGGATCGCGCCCTGGCCCTGGCCCAGGCCTGGGACGAGGCGCTGCGTCGCCTCCGCCAGCGGCTGGACGCGCACCCGCCCCAGGCCGCCGTGCTGGCGATCGACGGCAACCGGATCCGGCTGTCCGGCGGCACGGACCAGGGGCTGGCCGTGGGCCAGTCATTCGCCGTGCATGCGCAGGGGGACCGGGTGCGCTCGCGTGCCACCGGCGGGGTCGTGATCCTGCCGGGGCGGCTGCTCGCCCGCGTGCGCATCGAGCGCGTCTGGCCACGGTCGGTACCCGTCGATGCCGGTGCAGCCACGTCGGGTCCGGCAGCAGGCCAGGGCGCGCTGGGCCGCATCGTCGAAGGCAGCCTGGACGGCCAGCGGCCCGAAGAGCTCACCGTGCCACTTGCCGCCGAGTGAGCCGCCTGGTGAGCCGCCGCACCAGCCAGTGCTGCGTCCTGGCCAGCCCACGGTCATGAAAAAGCCGGCCGGGGCGGGGCCGCCCCGGCCGGCTGAATACGCGGCTTGACGGCGCTTACTCGGGTTTGATGCCGGCGCGCGTCACCACCGGCTTCCAGCGCGCCATCTCGGCGACGATCAGCTTGCCGAAGGCGTCCGGTGTGGACGGCATCGCGATCGCGCCGTCATTGCGCAGGCGGGCCGACACCTCGGCCGAGGACAGCGAGGCGTTGATCTGCGCGTTGAGCCTGGCCACGACCTCTGGCGGCGTGCCGGCGGGCGCGACGATGCCGTACCACTGGTCGGCCTCGAAGCCCTTGAACTGCTTCGGGTCGGTCTCGGCCACGGTGGGCAGCTCGGGCGCCGAGTCCAGGCGCTTGAGGCTGGACACCGCCAGGGCCTTGAGCTTGCCCGCGCGCACCATCGGCATGACTGCCGGCGCGCCGGTGAACAGCAGCTGGATCTGGCCAGCCACCGCGTCGTTCACTGCCGGCGCGGTGCCGCGATACGGCACGTGGACCATGAAGGTGCTGCTGGCGAGCTTGAAGTACTCGGTGGCGATGTGGGCCGCGCTGCCATTGCCTCCGGAGCCGTAGTTCAGGCGGCCCGGGTTGGCGCGGGCATAGGCCACCAGCTCCTGCACGTTCTTGACCGGCACCGAGGGGTGCACCACCAGCACGTTGGGCACGTTGGCCACCCAGGCCACCGGCGCGAAGGACTTCACCGGGTCGTAGGGCAGCTTGGGGTAGATGGAAGGCGTCACCGCCAGCGTGCCGATGTGGCCCATGAGGAGGGTGTAGCCATCGGGCGTGGCCTTGGCCACCTTCTCGGCGCCGATCGAGCCGCCGGCGCCCGGCACGTTCTCGATCACCACCGGCTGGCCCCAGGCCTCGGTGAGCTTCTGGCCGATGGTGCGGGCCAGGATGTCGGTGCTTCCGCCTGGCGTGAAGGGGACGACGATGCGGATCGGCTTGGTGGGGTAGGCGGTCTGCTGCGCGAGCAGCGGGCCGGCGGCGAGCGACAGGCCCAGGGCCGCGAGCAGGTTGCGGCGGCCGATGGCGGCGTGCGGCGCGAGGGAGGAGGACTTGCTGGACTTCATGCCCAGATTCTCGCAAGTCCTTGAGGCCTTCCCGCGCACGGCGCCTGCCTGGCGCCTCAGGCAAAACCCTATGTCCGGCACCCCGCCACCGGGACCTCCCGCGGGCGGGGTGCCGGGCCGGGCCCCAGGACGGCCCTCATGGCCGCCACCAGTGCCCCGCCGCCACCAGCATCGGCAGCAGCTGCAGCTCGCTGTCGTAGTAGTCGGTGGTGAACTGCGTGGCGTTGGCGGTCCACAGCGTATCGAGCAGACCCTGGTGCGTCGGGGCGACCATGCAGCCGACCATCAGCGGGCCCGCCACGCCTTCGGCGAAGTAGCGGCCGCCGATCGGGTAGCCGTCGAGGCGGTACATGCCGGCCAGCCGCTCCGGGTCGCCGCCGCAGTCCGCGCCCAGTGTGCCCACCATGCGGTCCACGATCTGCTGCCAGCGGGTGTCGCCAGAGAAGACATAGTCGGTTCCCCAGCGCCACGGGTTGCGGATCGCGTTGGCGTCGTAGCTGCCCTCCCAGGGGCTCTCCACCAGCCATCCCGGCGAGGGGCTGGGCGAGGCGGTGTTGCAGTCGACGATGAAGCCCGGCTGCAGGCCGGCCTGCGGCGAGTAGGCCGCGATCACCCCGGTGATGAGGGCGTGGCAGCGGTCGATGGCCAGGTCCCAGAAGGCGTCGCCGGTGGCTTGCCGGAAGCTGCGGAAGTGCCCGATCATGTGGTCCGAGGTGCGAGTGTTGGCCCGCTGCGGTCCGCGCGGCTCGCCGCTGGCGGCGAAGTTGACCGCCTTGAGCGCCGCGATGGTGCCCAGGGCCTCGGCCCGGTAGTCCACCTCGCCGCCCGAGCCCCACTGACGGTCGGCCATGAGCAGCGCCAGCGCGATGTCGAGGTCGCCGTCGGTGGCGTTCCAGCCGTCGCCGCCGCTGCCCATGTCGCTGGCCAGGCGCCACTCGTGCAGCCATGCGGCTTCAGTCCGCCCCCAGGACAGGAAGGCGTGGGCGGGCCGTCCGCGCGCAGTGCGCAGCAAGCCGTCGAAGAGCACCTGGGCCTGCGGGTCGTGGCCGGCCATGATCACCGTGATCAGCATGCCGTAGCCGATGCCCTCGGACACGCAGGCGTAGCCCGCGACCGGGAACTGCACATGCCAGGCGTCGGTGATCACCTGCCCGGCCAGGCGTCCGGCCTGCGCGGTGAAGGTGGGTGACTTGCGGAGGTTGGCGGCCTTCCAGGCCGCGTAGGCCTGGGTGATCGCGCCGTCCATCGCCGCAGCGTTCGCGCCCGCGGGCGCAATGCCGTAGGGGTAGCGGCCGCCCACCAGGGCGCGGCGCTGGCCGAAGGGGTAGGCCGGCGCATCTGGCGTACCGGGCGGCGACGGGGCCGGCTGGGAAGGCGTGGGCGTGCCGGCCGCGGCATCGGGCAGTCCTGCGAGCGGCATGCCCGGAACCAGCCCCGCGGCCGGCGTGGCGCTGTTGCTCCCCGCGGCGGCACCACCGCCACCACCACATGCCGCCAGCGTGCCCGCCAGGGCCGCCGCACCGCCCGCCAGAAACTGTCGTCTCAACATCCGTGACCTCGTCCTCGTGCGCCGATGGCTCGGCAGAAAGGGCGTGATCGTGTAGGCGGTGTCCTATACGGATGTAGGCAGTTGCAGATGAGCGTGTCGGACTGTCACCGGCAGGCGGCCTTTGTAGCCCAGCAGGCATCCAGCTCGGGAGGAGTTACACGCGCTTGCGGGGGCGGCGGGAATTGCTCACATGCCCGCGTCTGGGGCTGCTCGAGGCACGAGGTGGGGAGCGGCGGTGAGCGGGAAGCGCTCAGGGCAGGCGCTCGCCACATTGGCGGCAGAAGCGGTCCTGCCCGTCGAGGCCGCCGCGGCCGCAGCGGGGGCAGTCGCGCGTGGAGGCGCCGGCTTCGGTCGGCCGCCCGCGCTGGCCCACCATCTCGGCGGTCACGATGCCGGTCGGCACCGCCAGCACGCCCCAGCCGGTGAGCATCATCAGCGAGGCGATGAAGCGGCCGAGGTCGGTCTTGGGCGTGATGTCGCCGAAGCCCACCGTGGTCATGGTGGTGATGGCCCAGTAGACGCCGGTGGGGATGCTGGTGAAGCCGTTCTCGGGTCCCTCCACCACGTACATCACCGTGCCCATGATCAGGACCACCATGCACACGGTCATCAGGAAGACCAGGATCTTGCGGCGGCTCGCGGCCAGCGCGCGTCCGAGGTAGCGGAACTCGGCCAGGTACTGCGTGAGCTTGAGGATGCGGAAGATGCGCAGCAGGCGCAGCGCGCGCACGTCGATGAGCGCATGAAGCTAGGGGAAGAACAGCGCCAGGTAAGTCGGCAGCAGGGCCACCAGGTCGATCAGGCCGAAGAAGCTGGTCGCGTAGCGCAGGCGCTGCGGCGCGCAGTACAGGCGCGCTGCGTACTCCAGCGTGAAGAGGACGGTGAAGAACCACTCGGCCGCTGCCAGCGGCGGGTCGTAGCGCGCGGACAGGCCCGAGAGGCTGTCCAGGACGACCACCACCAGCGAGACCAGGATGGCGGCGATCAGCGCCAGGTCGAACGCCCGGCCGGCGGGCGTATCGGATTCGAAGATGACGCGGTAGAGCCGCTCGCGCATCACGACCGGGCGCGGGGCATGATGAAACGGATCATCTGCTCGATGCGGCGGCCGTAGGGCGGCGCCATCAGGGCAGTGGTCGCCCATCGCGCCTGGTGGAACACCGGCCGCATCTTGGAGAAGGTCTCGAAGCCCTCGCGGCCGTGGTAGTGGCCCATGCCCGATTCGCCCACGCCGCCAAAGGGCAGGTCGGCCTGGGCGACGTGGAACAGCGCGTCGTTCACGCTCACGCCGCCCGACATCACCTGGTCCAGCAGCCGCTGCAGCAGCGCACGGTCGTGGGTGAAGGGGTAGAAGGCCAGCGGTCGCTGGCCTTCGTTGACCGCATCAATCACCTGCTGCACATCGTCATAGGGCAGCACCGGCAGGATGGGACCGAAGATCTCGCGTTGCAGCAGCGCGCAGTCGGCGGGCGCGTCCAGCACCAGGTGAGGCGCCAGGCGGTGGCGGGCGTCGTCACGCGCCGGCCCCGGCAGCAGCGGAATGACGGTGGCGCCGCGGGCCTGCGCCTCGTCCAGCGTCTCCAGCAGCCGGCGGTAGGCGGCCGGGTTGATCACCGAGGTGTAGTCGCGGCTGTCCAGGCTCGGGTAGCGCCGCGGCACGATCTCGCGCGCCAGGGCGACGAAGTCCTGCAGCCGCTGGCGCGGCACCCAGGCATGGTCGACGGTGGTGCAGATCTGGCCGGCGTTGAGGAACTTGGTGTAGAGGATGCGCTCGGCCGCGGTGCGCAGGTCGAAGTCGGGGCACACCAGGGCCGGCGAGCGGCCGCCCAGCTCCAGCGTGACCGGCACCAGGTTGCGCGCCGCCGAGGCCATCACCGCGCGGCCGGTGGCGGCCGATCCGGTGAACAGCAGGTGGTCGAAGGCCAGCTGCGAGAAGGCCGGGCCGACGCCGCCGGTCTCGTCAATGAAGGCCACCGTGTCGGTGGGCAGGTAGGCCGGCATCTTTTCCACCAGCAGCGCCGCCAGCGCGCGCGAGTTCTCACTCATCTTGACCATCGCCCGGTTGCCCGCGCCGAGGATGGCGGCCAGCGGCGCGAAGCTCAGGTTGACCGGGAAGTTCCAGGGCACGATCACGCCCACCACGCCCAGGGGTTGCGGGATCACCTCATTGCGGGCCAGGCCGAAGGCCATGCGGTCCACGCCACGCCGCTGCGGCGCCATCCACCGGCGCAGGTGCGACAGCACATGGTCGATCTCCTTGAGCGCGGGCAGCACCTCGGTCAGCAGGGTCTCGTGATGCGAGCGGTGGCCGTAGTCGCGCGCGATCGCCTCGCACAGGGCCTGCTGGTTCTCCAGGATGAAGCGGCGCAGGGCCTGCAGCCGGGCCCGCCGCTGTGCCTCGCTCGGGACAGGCTCGCGCCGGCAGGCCTTGCGCTGGAGCGCCAGCAGGGCGGGCAGGTGGGGATGGGTCGCGGACGTCTGGTTGTCGGTCATGGGAATCCCTTGGCCATCACGGCGGTGCCAGGTCATTATCCCGTGATCGTGGTGAGCTCATCAGTTGCAGGGGCGACAGCCCGGGCCAGGGCGTCCAGGGCGGCCTCGGCGCGCAGGCACAGGCGGGCCAGCCGGGCCTCGTGGTCGGATTCGAGCCAGGCCTCGGCGTGCCGCTGCTTGAGGTCGGCCTGCGTGCGCAGGAAGTCGCGCAGGGCGGCGTCGGCCTGCCGCAGCCGGGCGATTTCCGGCTCGGCCTCGGGGAAGTGGAGGGCCTGCAGCTGCCCGGCCTGGGCCAGCGCCTGCCCGCTGGCCCAGGCCGCGGGGTCGTCGGCGCTGGCGGCGCTTTCGGCCTCGTCGGCCAGCGGCCCGTGCAGCAGCGTGACCCAGGCCCGGTAGCGCGCCAGCGCCTCCCGCATCGCCCGCTGCCTGGACACCCTCAGCACGCGTCGCCGCAGCCGGCGCACCAGCACCAGGCTGAGGCCCGCGGCCAGGCCGATGCCCGGCACCAGCGCCAGCATCAGCGAATCGGAAAAGGGCAGGTCGGTGGGCATGGGCAGGCAGGCACGCAGGGACGGACGCGACCGCGTCGCCAAGTGTTGCAAACCGCAAGCGCCTGTGATGTGGGACGCGGGCGCCGGGGGCCTGTCGGCCAATGCCCCGGCTCGGCACCCGGCCCCCGTCCTCGTGCCTGGCGGGCTCGCATCTCACCGCCTGGCGAGGCGCTCAGGCGCGCGCGCCC
>JACCDX011524555.1_pt1 | contig 27024 bp, 20 predicted proteins | sample 7449681 | NCBI WGS metagenome assembly JACCDX01 (sample SAMN15323450, study PRJNA562643) | freshwater metagenome | isolation source: river surface water | place: USA:Blue River Watershed | collected 2017-08-18
CTTTGATTTTTTGTGTGTTCCCGGCTTTGATGACCGTGCTCTTGGGGCCCGTGGTGATCAGCATCACACAGCACTTGCTCCCACTGGTTAACAATTGAATGGGTAAATGATGCGGGATACCAAGGCTCATACTTCATGCGAGCCTTCGACAAAGGGCATAGAGCTCGCTCATTTGTTTTTTTGGAGTAAACCTCCATGCTATCTTGTTCTCGGTGCGGTCAGCCTCCGGGACTTTTAGTCAAGGCCCTTGACCCTCTTAGCATTTGTCAGGTCTGGGTGTGTGATGTTCTCGATCGATTTGCGCAATCACACCGATGCATCGGTCGAGACCATGGCGCAATAAATTCGAGAGCAAGCCCGCGCTATGTCACAGCGCACTGGACTGAAGATCGATTTGGATTTGGTGGTCAGTTTCACCGCGCAGCAGTTTCATGCGGAGTGCGTGCAGGCGGTGCGCGATGCCGCAATCACCTTGGGTTTGAGCCACATGCCCGTGGTCTCAGGCGCCGGCCACGACGCCGTCTATGCCGCCAAACTGGCACCCACGGCGATGATTTTTATTCCGTGCAAAGACGGCATCAGCTACAACGAAATCGAAGATGCCTTGCCCGAGCACATCAGCGCCGGGGCCAATGTGCTCTTGCAGGCCTTGCTCAGTCGCAGTGGCGCTTGAGGGTTGCTTCAGAGTTTCAGTGTGACTTGCAACCAGCGGGTCACACGATCGGCTACGTAGTCTTCGCGTCCGTTATAAAAATGGTCGCAGTTCTCGACGATGTGAACTTCACAGGGGCCTGCGCAGGCGGCCTGAAACTCTTCCGCCGGATAGCGTGATGGGTCTTCTTGGTCTCCGCGCACGGCCAGCACAGGGCAATCGATGTGCCGCGCCAATCCCAGTGTGTCAGGCACGTTTTCCAGACGGTCTAAAAAGCTGCGGGCGCTGATCACCCACCACCAACCGGGAAGCTGCAGCAATTCATCTCCTTGACCTGCGTCCACCATGGCTTTGGCTTGCGCCTTCAACTCGTCCGTGCGGTCCATGGCAAACAATTTTTCACGTCCGCCCGAAACGTTTTCTCGGCCACCGCGACCCGCCGACAGCAGCACCAGTGCCGGTGTCTGCGGGTGATCGGCGACGTGTTGGGTAGAGAGCATGCCGCCATAACTGTGGCCGATGATCACCGGCTGGGGGTAGCCCTGATCAGTCAACCACTGCGCGGCATAGCGGTTATCGGCCACCGACTCGGCCACTGTTTGAAAAGCGCCGCCTTCGGCATTGCGGCTCAGCCGCGTGGTCAGAATATCATGACCTCTGCGGTTGAAGGCCAAATATGCCAGACCCAAGCCGGTCAGCGAAGGCGCCAGAAATTGGGCTCCACCGGTGTAGAAATTCATGGTGTTGCCATGAAAATACAGGACGCTGCCCCGCACTGGTCCATCGGGCAGGTGCAGTGCGCCATCCAGAGGGATGCCGTCGGTCGGGATGCGGATCAGTTGCGTGCGCATGATCTCATCCATCACTCACTCGTAGGTCAGCGCCCCGCGTCCCAGAAGTTTTTCTTCCACAATCGCATCGAAGATGCTCTCCACTTCAGTGAAATGCGTGCGCATGCCGATCACCGGCTTGATCACCCCGCGAGCCATGACCTCCATGGTTTCGATCAATTCAGTGCGGGTGGAATGACGTGATCCAGTGACGATTCTTTCGGTCAGCATCAAAGGGCGTGTCGGTATCTGAATGTCGCCTTTGCCAACGCCAATCACGACCGCACGCCCAGATGTGGTCAAGCTGTCATAGGCCACCTGGAAAGTCTGAGCATGACCCACGTAGTCGATGGCGGCATCAACGCCGCGTCCATCAGTTAATTTTTTCACGGCGGCCACCAAGTCGGTTTCTCGCTTGACATGGACCACTTCGTCCGCCCCCCATTGGCGAGCCAACTCCAACTTTTCGTCTGAAACATCCATCGCGATCACTCGTGCGCCAAAGGCTTTGGCGACTTGTACGCCATGAATACCCACCCCACCGCCCGCACCAATCAGCAACACGTGATCATGAGGGTTGACACGGGCACGTTCTTTCATGCAATGCCAATTGGTGTTGACCGCGTCGGTGGCCATCGCCGCAGCTTCATAACTCAAGCCCTTGGGTATGGGTAAAAAATTTTCAACCGGCAAACTGACATACTCAGCGTAGCCACCATCTCGATGAACCCCGACAAAGCCTTTGAAAGCCTCGCACAAAGTTTCGCGTCCGCCGCGACACCAACGACAACGATGGCAAGTGAGATAGAAATACACTGCGCAGGCATCACCCACTTTGAGTTCGGTCACATCCGATCCTACTTCGACGATATCCCCGCCCAGTTCATGACCCATGATGCGCGGGGCTTCGCCGCCAAAACTGCCGTTGCGCATATTCAGCAAAGTCAGGCCTACACCCGCCGCTCGCACACGCATCACGGCTTCTCTTGGGCCCGGTTTGGGATCGGGTCGATTCATCAAAACCGATTTTTCACCCCACTTTTGTACCACCATCGCTTTCATGAGTTTCTCCTCAAACAGATTGATCCGAGAGCCCTATACCCAACTGGCCAACCAACTGGCCAGAGGAGGGAAGAAGTAAATCAGAGCCGAGACCAGCAGCAGCAAAAGCATGAAGGGAAACGTTCCGATGAAAATTTGACCCATGGTGACCTCCTTGTTGGGCACCACAGACTTGACAGCGTATACCACCATGCCAAAGGGAGGGCTCAGCAGTCCCGCCTCGACGATCAAGATGCCGATCATGGCAAAGGCCAGCGGATCCATGCCCAATGCTTTGGCAATGGGCCAAAAAATCGGTACCGTCAGCAACATGATCGAGATCGAATCGATGAACATGCCCAGAATCAGCCAAATGACCACCATGAACAAGACGGTTAAACCAACTCCCCATTCGGCAGACAGAATGAGCGCCTGAATCTGGCTTCCCATGCCACTCATGGCCAAAGTTCGCGAGTAAAGCTGTGCAGCGAAGACCAAAATCATCAGCGGGACGGCGACGCGACCAACGGTCAGCACCACATCGACAATTTCTTCGCGGCGCATGCCCTTGAGAAAACCCACGACCAAGGCCACCAAGGCACCCATCCCTGCGCCCTCGGTGGGGGTGAAAATACCAGCCCAAATGCCGCCCAAGGCACCCACCACGATGGCCAGTAAGCCGACTCCACTCAGGTAAAGATCGCGCAATGAGGGGGGAGGTTTTTGGTCGGCACGCGATTCAGGCTTCGCGTTGGCCTGAAAAGCCGCGCCATGAGCCACGATATGCGGATGCGTCACAGAGACCGTCGCAATGTAAATCATCATCATCGTGGCCAACAAAAAGCCAGGAATGATGCCCGCCAGAAACAGATGACCGATGGAGATGTCGGTCAGGATGCCCCAAACGACCATCAGCAAGCTGGGCGGAATCAACATGCCCAAGCAGGCGCTGCCACTGATCAAGCCCAAGGAGAAGTGATCGGCATAGCCAGCCCGTTTCATTTGCGGGTAGGCAATCGACGTGAAGGTCGTGGCTGAAGCCAAGCTGGTGCCAGATACAAAAGAAAACACCACATTGCCCAAAACGGTTGCATAGGCGAACCTAGCGGGCAAGCGCGAAAGCCACTTGTCGATGGCCCAAAACAGGTCATAGGCGATACCAGATCGGGCAATGAACTCTCCCATCAATAAAAACAGGGGCACCACAGCAAAAACATAGTCCCGCAAAGCTTCGTAGGCCGTGTTGCTCAGAAAAGAGATGGTGATCTCCCAATCACCCGTTGAAATCCACATCGCCGTCAAACTGACCAACGCAAGGGATACCGCAACCTCTACGCCCAGAAACACCAACGTGATCAGCATCAGCAAGATGCCTACATGCAAATATTCGGTCATGCCAAACTTTCTTTATAGGGACTCAGATTTCTTGTCGGGCCGGAATTTTCAACTGGGTTTCAATACCGAAAATCCGAAGACAATAAAACCAGGCGGTCATGATGCTGCCCAAGACGATGGCAAAACGTGCGGGCCAAGCCGGCACATCGACCACGCCTTCCCCCTCATACTCGTTATCGACCCAAGCGCGAACAGCAGGATCCCAAGCGCCATAGGCCAGTACCGCAAAAAAAAGCATCCCTCCGAATGCACATATCTTGAGGTTGACTTTTTTCAGACCAGGCGGCATCAGATTTTGAAAGATGTCGACAAACAGCATGCTGCGAGCTCGCACGGCGTATGGCAACTGCATGAACACAATCAAAATCAGCAAATTTCGAATGTGCTCCGCAGTACCGTAATATTTGATGCCGATCAGACGGCACACGATTTCAACCAGAATGGCAAAAGCCATGCCGAAGGCAACGAAAGCCGTTCCCATCATCATGGCTTGAGCCAATCGATCGATCGCATGGATCAGAGTTTTCAAAAGACTCTCCCGCTGGGGCAATCAAATATTCAGTCCAACTTCGCTTTGACCGGCCAGCGGTAACCCTCTGATTCAGTGGCCTGAATGTAGGCCTTCATCACACGGGTCATCGGCAGTTTGTTTTCAGCTTCGAATTTCTTCGCTATGTCCTGCGGTGAAGCGGCCAGCATCTCGGCCCAAATGCGACGGTCAGCATCACTGACGGTGACGACGTTGACGCCCCTGGATTTGATGGCTGCAACTGTTTTCTCACCCATTTCACGCGTCACTTTGGCGCTTTGGGCTTCCATCTCTTTGGCCACATCCACGATGATGCTCTGAACCTCCTTGGGGAAACGATTGAAGCGGCGATTGTTGACAGTCAATGAGGTTACCGTCATCGATCCAAAACCCACATCGACGAAGTTGGGCGCCACATCGAACAACTTCAGCGAGTCCATCACACTCAGGAAGATGATCATCGACTCAATCAGACCCGTTTGCAATGAGGTATACATATCAGGACCTGCAACGGACACGGGCAACGCGCCGGCCTCAGACACCCAGAATGCATTGGGACCTGCCGCACCAATTTTTTTGCCTTTTACCTCTGTTGCCTTTTGGATCGGGGAGCGTGACACCAAGTTATACGGCTCAAAGGGCACCAAAGTCAAAAGACGTTGGCCATACTTGTCAAACTGACGGTTGAGTTCGGGGTGCTCGTCGTACACCTTGCGGGTGGCCCGCACTGAAACTTCGGGGTTGCTCGGACCAAATGGCAGATACATGGGGAAGTTGTTCAGGGCCAACTTCTGTGCCTCGTGGCAGATGCAATAGACACCAAAATCCAGCACGCCTTGTTCAACTGCCTCCAGCACTTCGGTGGTCTTTACAGAGGATCCTGACCAGTTTTCGATGAACTCGATCTCATGCCCCGTTTTTTCCTTGATGCGTTTTTTCACTTCAGGAATGAAAAAGTTTTGTGTCAATGCAATGTGAATCCAACTGGGGCTGTGACCTGAACCGATTTTCACCGTGTATTTTTCAGCATTGGCCAAGCCAGAAAATCCGATCGCTGCTGCCGCAACCAGACCGGCAGTGATTTTTTTCCAAGGTTGTTGAATCATGTGATGTCTCCTCTGTGAATTGATTTGTTTGTGATGGTGCGAAATTGCGATGAGTATGTGGATAGGACATACCCTGATAATGATCAATGAATCAACAAAGATTTTCGAAATGATGATTTGTCTAGGCCAAAAAAGAATCGAAAACCCTAGGCGCTTGGATCTTTTCAGCCATCATTCCATAACTCCGCTGGTCAGTGATGTGCATGATGTCTCATGAAAGCTCTTTGGTTTTCAGGTTGGCGCATGCGGGGAGTTCAGTAGAATTTTCTGCAGGGCTTGAAAAGCTTAAAAAACTCATCCAGAATGGATCTGAATTGCCTCGTTCGGTGCTGTTTGGGCTTACCGTGATGTTGCGCAACTGCAGGATCGTGATATCTATCGAAGACAATGTTACTCTCTAAACAGATCCATCTATATGATGTGTACTCGAATCCATTCGTTGATCACGGCAACAAGATGACACAGCAGATCCGATGAAAAATCACAGCCCAGCTTGGTACAACGAACAGTACAACAACCGCGCCCGAGTCCCAGATGCCTTGTTGCACCTGCAACGCTGGGCCTTGTGGTCTGCCGAGGCCAGGGCAGAACTGAATGGCCAACTCGATGTGCCCTATGGCTCCACAGCCGGTCAACGCTTGGATGTCTTCTCGGCGCCCAAGTCGCAGGCGCCGGTCGTGGTGTTCATCCACGGAGGCTATTGGCGCTCCTTGGACAAGTCGGATCACACCTTCGTGGTGCCCGGTCTGATCGATGCCGGGGCGCTGCCCGTGGTGGTGAATTACGATTTGGCACCCCATGTGGGTGTCAGCGAAATCTGCCTGCAGATTTTGCAGGCCCTGGCCTGGGTCTGGCGAAATGCCCCGTCTTTAGGGGGTGATCCCAGCTCCATCCATGTGGTGGGTCATTCGGCCGGCGGACACCTGGCGGCCATGGCCTTGTGCGCACATTGGCGCCAATTCAGCCCCGACTTGCCGCATCACCTGGTGAAATCCGCCATGTCGATCTCTGGATTGCATGAACTCGACAGTGTGAGACAAGCGGCCTTCGTGCAATCCGATCTCAAATTGACCGCGACCGAAGCGATCCAATGCAGTCCAGCCTGGATGCCCCAACCGGCTCGTGGGCAGATTCATTGCCTGGCGGGAGGGCTGGAGAGTCCCGAGTTTTTGCGACAAAATGAATTGCTCCGTCTGTCTTGGGGAGACTCTTGTGTCCCGACGGTCGAGATTCTGGATGGTGAGGATCATTTCAGCATCCTGAATCAGTTCAGGCAGCCCCGCAGCGACTTGATGCGAGCGATCGGACGCATGCTGACTCACTGAATCGCATCGGCTGGAGCAGGCTGACGATGGGTGGGATGCGGGCAAGTTTGCAATTTCAGAATATTTACCCAATTTTGCAATCTGCGGGTCTGTCCAGTGCACACTATCCGCTATCCTCAACCTTTTGAATTTGCTGGAGTCACATGCTTTTTTTTCGGCAATGGCAGCAATTGGCGGCGCTCGAATGGCGACTGATTTGGGCGAACAAGCGATGGGCCGCAGCTTTGGGGGTGGTCACCTGCATTCCGGCCATTTATTTGTTCATCCATTTGTCCAGCATGTGGAATCCGGCCGCACATACGCAGTCCTTGAAAGTCGGTCTGGTCAATCTGGATCAGGGCTACACCTACCGGCAGCAAGGGGTCGAGATGGGCAGCGACCTGGTCGCACGCTTGATGCACAAAAAGGAATTCGGCTATCAAATCATCGCCAGTGCTGAAGAGGCCCAGCACAAGGTCAGGGTGGGGAGTTTGGCCTTTGCCATCATCATTCCCCCTGATTTTTCTTCGCTGGCCTTGCCCGGTCGAATGGCCGATGAAGGGCGGCTCGAAGTCTATACCTCGGCGGGTAACAACTATCAGACCTATCTGATCGCCAAAAAATGGGCCGAAACCCTGGACACTGACCTCAATCAGGCCCTGAACCAGCAACGCTGGCGCTTCGTGCTCAATGCCTCTGTGGCACAAGGTGACCTGCTCGAACTCAGGGGTGCATTGAGCAAGTTGAACGCAGGCGCTCAAGAATTGAGCCATGGATTGAAGACAGCTGCCCGGGGCAGTGGCAAGTTGGCGCAAAACGCCCAGCTACTGTCAGACGAGGTGGATCGATTCACCCAGGGTACAGGCCAATTGGCGCAGTTTGTGCGGGGCATCGAGACCTCTTTGCCTCCTGCCGATGATGTTCGAAAAGTGCGTGTGGGCGCCGAAGACTTGGCCACCGCACATCAAGAGCTCGATAAATCCTTGCTACAGTTGCACGCTGGCAGCACCAAGCTGAGCGTGGGGGTGGAGCAGTTTCGGCAAAACCAGTCGGGCATCCCTTTTTTCAGCAGCAACCTGACCGATGCGCTTGACCCCCTGCAAACAGGTTTGAATGAGCTCAGAGACGGGCTGTTCAAGACCCAACAGGGACACAAGCAGATGCTGGTCGGCAGCGAAGCCTTGCGCGATTCAGTTCGGGCATTGGCTTTTGGAGTGCGAGACATGCGCGCCAGTGTGCGTCAGGTGGTGACTCGACTGCCCGACAACTCGCAGTTGCAACACTTGAGCACAGGAGCCCACGACTTGGCCCACGCCCGGGCCCAACTGGATTCGGGGCTCAAACAGTTGCTCGATGGCAGCGTTTATTTGCAATCGTCCACCCAGTGGCTCATCAGCAAAGTGCCGACCGAGGTCCGTCTGATCGACGGCAGTCCCGAAGGATTGGCCCATTCGGTGGTCGCCGACCTGAAGGTCGACTCGCCCGTGAGTCATTTGGGCGCGGCGATGGTGCCCAATGTCATCCCGGTGGCCGTGTGGCTGGGAGCCAGCGTGGCCATTTTTTTGATTCGAGGCAGGCAATTCCCTCTGCGAGCCAAAAGGTTTGGCCGGGCGGCGCAGTTGTTGGGCAAGGCCACGGTGCCGTTGTTGTTGGTCGTGGCCCAGGTGTTGATGTTGCTGCTGGTGTTGCAACTGGCTTTTGATCTGCAGATTCAAAATGCACTGGCCATGCTGTTGCTGATGGTCAGTACGGCGGTGGCTTTTGTGTTTGTCTTGTTGCTTTTCATTCGGGTGGCCGGGGACACGGGCAAAGCCTTGGCGATGTTGTTATTGGCGTTACAGATTTCTGCTTCGGGTGGCGTGGTGCCGATTGAGCTCAGTGGGGAGTTTTTTTCCGCCCTCAGTCCATGGCTGCCCATGACCTGGATGGTGTATGGTCTCAAAGCCGCCATGTTTGGGGCTTACGAGGCCGATTGGCTGCGCCCCTGGTTGCTGACGCTGTGTTTGGGGGTGGTCAGCGCAATCGGGGCCACCTGGCTTGGGCGCAGCCAGTACCGGCGCGCCAGTCAGCTCAGGCCCGCCATGGACTTGTGATCCCGCCCAACGGTGTGGACCTCGCAGGTTCGCTCAGACGTCTCCGCCGCCCAACGCCTTGAACAATTGCCCGTTGGCGGCCAGCCATTGCCTCTGGGTTTGCACCATCATCTGTTCCAAGACCAACACCTCGCGCTCGGCTTCGAGCTTTTCGCTCAGGTTAGCTGCCCCTAAGCGCTGGCGAACATCGACCAGGCGCAAACGTTCGCGCAGAGCCTGCAATTGGGCTTGTTGTGATGTCCATTGCTGTCCCAATGTGTCCCGGGTGGCGAGCAAATCTGCAACCTCCCGAAAGGCCTGCTGAACTGTTTTTTCGTAGTTGATCACCCACAGGTTTTTCCGCGCCTGAGCCAAATCCACCCCGGATTCCGCACGACCTCCGTCAAAAATGGGCAATTGCAAGCTGGGCACCAGGTTCCAGGCCTGACTGCCGCCGCCCATCAGGTTGTTCAACGCCGGACTGGCGCTACCCACCAAGCCGGTCAGTTGCAGCCTGGGGAAAAATGCCATGCGGGCAGCATGGATGTTGGCGTGCGCTGCTTGCAGCCTGAGTTCAGCGGCCTTCACATCAGGTCGGTTGAGCAAAACCTCCGAAGACAAACCGGCACCCCAGGCGGTATTCGGTTCAGGCTTGTTCATGTCTGGAGCGGGCGTCCATCCTTCAGGCCATTGCCCGCCGATCAGCAAGCCCAGCGCATTGCGGGCTTGTTCCGACTGGCGTTGCATGGCGGCCCATTCTGATCGGGCGCCCATCAGCGCACTTTGGGTCAGCGCCACGTCGAGTTCGCTGGCCGCCCCCAGAACCTGTCGGCGCAGAGTCAACGCGTGCAAGCGTTCCCTCAGGACTTCGGTCTGCTCCAAAAGGCGCAGGCGCTGCCGTGCTTCTTGCCATGCATAGTAGGCATGGGCGACATCGCTGATCAAGGTGATTCGGATGGTGCGCTGATCTTCTTGAGTGGCTTCAAATTGCCGGCGGGCAGCTTCCGTCAGACTGGCTACGCGGCCCCAGACATCGAGTTCGTAGGCCAACAGATTCAGACCCAAATCGTAGCGCCGCACATTCAGGGCCGCATTGTTGCCTTGCACCAGCGGCGGTGTGCGAGCCGAGGTGTGGCTGACCCCCACGGCCACCGTGGGCATTTGATCAGCCTGTTGCAGGCCCCACAGGGCTCGCGCTTCTTCGATGCGCGCCACCGCCTGTCGCAAATCGGAGTTGCGAGCCAGGGCCAGTTCGATCAGGCCTTGCAAAGGGGCTTCGGTGTAGAGCGACTTCCAGGGGGTGGTGCCCCATTCGGTGCTGGCCGCCACTTGGTTGCCCCAGTGGGCGGGAACTGAGGTGGCAGGCTTGGTGTAAGGGGTAGGGCTGGCACACGCAGCCAGCAAGAGCACACCGCCAGCCAGGGCCCAGGTTCGTTGACGCGCGACCCATGTCGCCAGCGAACGGTCAGATTGCAAGCGGGTCATGGGATTCTCCCCGTGGTGTCTGCGTCAACGGTGCCTTTCATGGGGGGTATTTCCGGCTCAATGGGCGTGGCAGACCCTTCGGGAGGGGCCAAACGACCCGGGAACCAGCGCCGGATGACGACAAAAAAGACGGGCACCCAAAAAATGGCCAGCACCGTGGCACCGATCATGCCGCCGATCACACCGGTGCCGATGGCTTGACGCCCTTTGGCGCCGGCGCCGCTGGACAGTGCAAGGGGCAAAACCCCCAAAATGAATGCGATCGAAGTCATCAAAATCGGGCGCAGACGCAGGCGGCAGGCCTCGAGTGTGGCATCCAGCAGATTGCGACCTGCATCGTGCAAGGTTCGTGCGAATTCGATGATCAAGATGGCGTTTTTGGCGGACAGGCCGATGATGGCGATCAAGCCCACCTTGAAAAAAACATCGTTAGGCAAGCCACGCCACATCACCGCCAGGACAGCACCCAAGATGCCTAAAGGCACCACCAACAAGACCGCAAACGGCACCGACCAACTCTCGTATAAAGCGGCCAGAGCCAAAAATACCACCAGGATCGAGATGGCAAACAGGGCAGGAGCCTGATTGCCCGACAGCCGTTCTTCGAGCGAGGTTCCCGACCACTCAAAGCCCAAGCCTGGGGGCAGTTTGGTCGCCAACTCTTCCATGGCCCGCATCGCATCCCCGGTGCTCATCCCGGCCGCTGGTGCACCCGAAATCTTGACCGATGGCAAGCCGTTGTAACGATCCAGTTTGGGCATGGCCACTGACCAGCGGGCTGTGGCGAACTCGCCCAACACGACGTGTTCACCCCGCGTGTTGCGCACGGGAAGCCTCAGCATGGACTCCGGGCTGCGCCGGATTTCGGGGTCGGCTTGCATCAATACCCGCAAGATGCGCCCATCGCGCACGAAGTCATTGAGATAAGCCACCCCCAAAGTGGCTTGCAATGATTCGTTCAGGCTGGCCAGATCGATCGACAGGGCGCGCGCTTTGATCCGGTCGACATCGAGTACGAGTTGGGGAGCAGGTTCCTGGCCTTCGGGTCGCACATTGGCGAGAGCCGGGTGTTTGCCCGCCATGCCCAACATCTGGTTGCGCGCATCGAGCAGGGCTTCGCGGCCCAGACCCGAACGGTCTTGCAAGCGGAAATCAAACCCACCCACAGCCCCCAGTTCGGGAATGGGCGGTACATTCACCGCCAGGGCAAAAGCCTGCTTGATCGAGAACAGGTAACGGTTGGCCCGTTGAATCACGGCTTGTACCGAATTCTCCGGGGCAGGGCGCTCGTCCCAGGATTTCAATTTGACAAAAGCCAGGGCGGCGTTTTGACCCCGACCAAAAAAAGAAAAGCCCAGTACACCGATGACATGCTCTACTTCGGGCTGTTGGAGGAAATGATTTTCTGCCTGGGACAATACTTCACGGGTGCGCTCGGTCGAGGCCCCTGGAGGCAACTGTACGATGCTGATGAAGTAGCCCTGATCTTCATCGGGCAGGAAACTACCCGGCAATTTTGGGAACAGCCAGACCGTCACGCCGCAAATCACCAGATAGATCAGCATCCAACGCAAGGGGCGTTTCAAGATGATCCGCACAGACGACACATAGCGCTCGCTGGTGCGATGGAAGCCCCGGTTGAACCAGCCCAAAAAGCCTGTTTCGGCTGCCGCATGACCTTTTTGAATGGGTTTGAGCACGGTGGCGCACATGGCCGGCGTGAGGGTGATGGCCATCAGCGCCGACACCAGCATGGTCAGCACCAGCGTGACCGAGAACTGGCGGTAGATGGCGCCGACCGATCCGCCAAAAAAGGTCATGGGTACAAACACCGCGCACAACACCAGTGTGATGCCGATGATCGCCGAGATGATTTGTCCCATGGCTTTGCGGGTGGCCTCTCGAGGGGGTAATCCCTCTTCACTCATGATCCGTTCGACGTTCTCCACCACCACGATGGCGTCATCGACCACGATCCCGATGGCCAACACCATGGCGAACAGCGTCAGCACATTGATCGAATAACCCAGCAGATACAAGCCCGCAAAAGCCCCTAACAAAGAAACCGGCACCACCACGGCAGGAATCAGGGTGGCCCTGAGGTTGCCCAAGAACAACCACATGACCAAAAACACCAGAACCATGGCTTCTAACAGGGTGTAGACCACTTCGCGGATGGAGATTTCAACGAAAGGCGAGGTGTCGTAAGGCACATCCCACACTACCCCGGCCGGAAAATACGCCTCCAACTCTTTCATGCGCTGTCGCACGGCCTTGGCCACATCGAGGGCGTTGCCGGTCGGTGAGACCCGCACGCCGATGGCGGCGGAGGGGGTGGTATCGATGCGAGCCGACACGTTGTAGTCTTGCGCACCCAACTCCACCCGGGCGACATCTTTGAGGTAAACCGCCGAGCCGTCGGCTTGGGTTTTGATCAAAATCTGTTCAAACTGTTCGGTCCGGGTCAGCCGACTGCGAAGAACCACCACGGCATTGAGTTGTTGGCCCGGGGGAGCGGGGTTTTGACCTACTTCGCCCGTGGCCAACTGGATGTTTTGTGCTCTCACCGCCGCCGTCACATCGCTGGGTGCCAGGCCAAAAGATTGCAATTTGTAGGGGTCGAGCCAGATGCGCATCGAGTATTCGGTGCCGAACAAATTGGCTTCACCCACCCCGGGAACCCGTCGCAACTGATCGAGGACCGACGATGCCGCAAAACTGCCCAAGGCCACTGCGCTTTGACTTTTGTCTTTCGAGGTCAAGACCACGAACATCAGGTAATTGCGTTGGGGCTTGGTGACCGGTACGCCGAGTCGGCGTACATCATCGGGCAGGCGTGCTTCTATGCGCTTGAAGCGGTTTTGGGCCTCGACCGAAGCGATGTCGATGTTTGTACCGGCTTCGAAGGTCAGGGTCAGGGTGCCCGTGCCCAACTCGGAAGCTGCCTCCATGTAGATCAACCGCTCGATGCCGTTCATCTCTTGCTCGATCAGGGAGGTCACGGTTTGTTCAATGACTTCGGCGGAAGCGCCCGGATAAGTGATGTTGAAGGCGATCGAAGGCTGCGCCACCTGCGGGTATTGCGCCACCGGCATTTTGTCCACGGCCAGCGCACCGGCCATCACAATGAAAATGGCGATCACCCAGGCAAAGATGGGGCGGTTGATGAAAAATTGGGCTGACATGGTCAGTTGGCCTGTTTCAGTTCCACGGGCTTGACCACGGTACCTGGACGGGCTTTTTGCAGCCCATCGACCACAATTCGCATCCCGGGTTGCAAGCCGGACTTAACCACCCACATGGAGCCGCTCATGGCGCCGGTTTGGATGGCAACAGGCCGCGTTTTCTGGTCTTCGCCGACCACCAGCACATAGGGCCCTTGTGGATTCATGAGCACGGCGCGTTGAGGCACCGCAATCGACGACGGCATGCTGGCCTGAGCCAGTCGCACACGGACAAAACTGCCGGGCATCAAATCACCGCGAGGGTTGGGAAATTCGGCGCGCAAAAAGACCGATCCGGTGCTGGGGTCGACGGTTTTTTCAGCGACTTTCAATTGACCGATTAAAGGATAAACACGGCCATCATTCAGGAGCAATTCGACTTTCCAGGGGGTTTTAGCCTGGAGCTCGCCGCGTGCCATCGAGCTGCGCAGGGCTTGCCATTCGCGCTCGGATTGGCTGAAGTTGACCCAAATCGGATCCAATTGGTCGATGGTGGCCAAGGCCGTGCTCTCCCCCCGACCCACCAGCATGCCCTCGGTCACTTGGCTGCGCCCAATGCGGCCCGAAATGGGGGCTTGGACCATGGCGTTTTCCAAATCGAGTTGAGCACGAGTCAAGGCCGACTGGGCTTGTTTGTAACGTGCTGCAGACAGATCAAACTCTTGTTGGCTGATGGCTTTGGATTCCAGCAAGGCCTGGTTGCGTTGCCACGTCTGCTGAGCGGCCATGGTGTCCGACTGAGCGGCTTCCCATGCGGCCTGATAAGTCCGGGGGTCAATCTCGAACAGGGGGGTGCCTGCCGTGACCTCGCTGCCTTCGACAAAGCGGATGTGTTTGACCACCCCTTCGACCCTGGCACGAACCACCGATGTTCTGACCGCCTGTAGCCGACCTGACAATTCACTGGTCAAGTCAACGCTTTGAGGTTGCACATCGATCACGGTCACTTCGGGGGCAGGAGGGGGGCCCCCAGCAGTTGGACCCGCTGCAGCGGGTCCGCCGGCGGGCTTGGCGTCGGGTCGCGGCTGACAGGCCGTCAGGACAACGACCATCAGGCAGGTCAGGAGAAATCGGGGATGTGCAGTCTGGGGCATAGGGGCACCATCGTTTTGCAAACCAAATAGCGTAACACCAATGGCCGCGGGTCGACCCAACCTTCGTCGTTGAGGGGCTGGTCTTTGCGAAAATTCACGTTCTGTTCAGATCGCCAAGGCTCAGAATTTGCCACGCTGCTTGAGTCGGCTCAGGGTTTCGGCAGACAGGTTGAGGTAGGCGGCCAACTCTTTTTGCGGGATGCGGTTGAACATGCCCGGGTGTTTGCGCTTGAAGCGGCTGACACGACCGGGGGCATCGAGCAAATGCAGCGTGATGGTGTGGGCCATGATTTCGCTCATGAGATTCATCACATAGCGCTCAAAGGCCTCACGCATGGGCGGATGCTTGTGGATGAACTCCACCCAATGGGGCATGGACAGTTTGGCCACGCGCGCTTTGGTGACCGAGACGATGCTGTAGGGGGTGGGGGTGCCCAGACACCAGGCCGCATAACTGGTTTCCATTTCGCGCTCGTCCGAGAAGCGCAAGATCATTTCTTTCGCTTCGAGGTTGGCCACCACACGTTTGAGCAAGCCGTCGACGATGAAATAGTGCTCCATGTCCCGCACGCCCTGATGCAAAAGGTGTTCGCCCTTATTGCAATCGACCACCGTCAACATCGATTCCAATTCGTGCAAAGCATCGGCATCGAGTCCGGCCAGCAACGGGGTCTGGCGCACCTGGAGTCGAATCACATTGCGCTCGGGGTGTTGATCCAGAGCGGTGGCCTTTAAGCCGTTGCGTCCACGCCCCCCCCGGCCAGGGGGCAGGTGCGGTGCACGGTTTTCACCGGCATCTGGAAAGCCCGATAGGTCGTGGGGGTTAAAAGGGTCTGGATTGTTCATGCCACAGAGGGAAAACCGGGTGAATTCTGAAAAATTGACCTTGATCAATGGAGAAAGCCTTCGCGGGCTTATACAGTTGCGCCAGTTTACTTTGATCAACATGGGCACGGCCCGATCCATCCCGAGGGACACGACAAAATGACTGAAGCCAACCAAGTTGCCGAAATCGACGCTTTCCATCTGCTGATCGAAGGCCTCAAGCTCAATGGCATTGAAACCATTTACGCCTTGCCCGGTATTCCGATCACCGACCTGTGTCGCAAAGCACAAGCTGCGGGCATGCGCGTGATTTCTTTCCGTCACGAACAACACGCCGGTAATGCGGCTGCCATTGCCGGCTTTCTGACGCAAAAACCGGGCGTTTGCCTCACTGTTTCTGCGCCCGGCTTCCTCAATGGTCTGACTGCTTTGGCAAATGCTACCACCAACTGTTTCCCGATGATCCTGATTTCCGGCTCTTCCGAGCGAGAAATCGTTGACCTGCAGCAAGGTGATTACGAGGAAATGGACCAACTGGCCATCGCCAAGCCTCTGTGCAAGGCTGCGTTCCGGGTCCTGGAAGCCGAAGACATCGGTGTGGGCGTTGCCCGTGCAATCCGCTCGGCGGTTTCGGGTCGTCCCGGCGGCGTTTACCTTGATCTGCCGGCCAAGCTTTTCACTCAGAGTCTGCCCGCCCAAGAAGGACGCCAGTCGCTGATCAAGGTGGTGGATCCTGCTCCTCGCCAAATTCCTGCCCCCGAAGCCGTCACGCGTGCGCTTGACCTGCTCAAGGGTGCCCAAAAGCCCCTGATTCTGCTGGGCAAAGGTGCAGCTTATGCGCGCGCCGAAAAAGAAATCCAGCAGTTGGTCGAAAAGTCTGGCATCCCCTATTTGCCGATGTCCATGGCCAAAGGCATTTTGCCGGACACCCACGAACAATCGGCGGCGGCGGCTCGCTCTTATGTGTTGCCCGAAGCAGATGTGGTGTTGTTGATCGGTGCGCGCCTGAACTGGTTGCTCTCTCACGGCAAAGGCAAGACCTGGGGTGGCAAGACCTCGAAGACCTGGAGCGGTCAGCAGTACATCCAGATCGATATCTCTCCCATTGAAGCGGACAGCAATGTACCCATTGCAGCCCCGCTGGTGGGTGATGTGGGCTCTTGCGTGTCGGCCCTGTTGGCCGGCATGGGGAACCAATGGGCCAAGCCGCCTGCCGAGTGGATCAGCGCCATCACCGAGCGCAAGACCAAAAACGTCGCCAAGATGGCCGAGACCTTGGCCAAGAACCCTTCGCCCATGAATTTCCACAGCGCCCTTGCGGTGGTGCGCGATGTCATGCGCGACAAGCCTGACACCATTTTGGTCAACGAAGGCGCCAACGCCCTTGACTTCACCCGCAGCATCGTTGACATGTATAAGCCGCGCAAGCGCCTCGATGTAGGCACTTGGGGCATCATGGGCATCGGCATGGGTTTCTCGGTGGCGGCAGCTGTCGAAACCGGCGAGCAGGTGCTGGCTGTCGAGGGCGACAGTGCCTTCGGGTTTTCGGGCATGGAAGTCGAAACGATCTGCCGCTACAACCTGCCGGTTTGCATCGTGATCATGAACAACAACGGCGTCTACAAGGGCACCGACGTCAATCCCACGGGGGGTGCCGATGTGGCGCCAACGGTGTTTGTCAAAGACGCCCGCTACGAAAAGATGATGGAGGCTTTTGGGGGGGTAGGCGTTTACGCCACCACACCCGAAGAACTGCGCAAGGGCATCGATGAAGCCTTCCGCAGTCGTCGTCCGACCCTGATCAACGCCGTCATCGATGAAACCGCTGGCACCGAAAGCGGTCGCATCACCTCACTCAATCCCACCGCGGCGAAAAAGTCCGCCTGAACCATTTCAACCTAAGGAGATCTGCCAAATGGCTAACCAAGACTTGCCCTTGAAAGGCATCAAAATCATCGACTTCACGCATGTGCAAGCCGGACCTGCCTGTACCCAGTTGTTGGCCTGGTTTGGTGCTGACGTGATCAAAGTCGAGCGTCCCGGCGCAGGCGATGTGACCCGCAGCCAATTGCGTGACATTCCCGATGCTGACGCCCTGTATTTCACCATGCTCAACAGCAACAAGCGTTCGCTGACGCTGGACACCAAAAATCCGGCAGGCAAGGAAGTGCTCGAAAAACTCATCAAAGAATCCGACGTGATGGTCGAAAACTTTGGTCCCGGCGCCCTCGATCGCATGGGTTTTACATGGGAATACATCCAAAAGCTCAACCCCGGCATGATCCTGGCTTCTGTCAAGGGTTTCAGCGAAGGTCACCATTACGAAGACCTCAAGGTTTACGAAAACGTGGCCCAGTGCGCTGGCGGAGCCGCTTCGACCACCGGCTGGTGGAAGGGGGGCAACACCGAGCCCACCATTTCTGCCGCTGCCCTGGGTGACTCCAACACCGGCATGCACCTGGCCATCGGCATTCTGACCGCCATCATTGGCCGGCAGAAGTCGGGCAAGGGCCAAAAGGTGGCGGTGTCGATGCAAGACGCCGTGCTCAACCTGTGCCGAGTCAAGATGCGTGACCAGCAGCGTCTGGAGCGCGTGGGCTACCTCGAAGAGTATCCCCAGTACCCGCACGAGTCGTTCGGCGACACAGTCCCCCGTGGCGGCAACGCCGGTGGTGGCGGGCAACCCGGCTGGATTTTGAAGTGCAAGGGCTGGGAAACCGACCCCAATGCATACATCTACTTCACCATCCAGGGTCATGCCTGGGAGCCGATTTGTGATGCGCTGGGCAAGCCTGAGTGGAAGACCGACCCCAACTACAACACCCCCCGTGGTCGTCAGCCCCACATCATGGACATCTTCCGCACCATCGAAGAGTTCATTGCCGACAAGACCAAGTACGAAGCGGTCGATATCTTCCGCAAGTACGACATTCCTTGCGCCCCGGTGTTGTCCATGAAGGAGCTCTTGCGCGACGAATCCCTGCGCAAGAGCGGCTCAATCGTTGAAGTGCCGCACAAAGTGCGCGGCAGCTACTTCACAGTGGGCAGCCCGATCAAGTTCTCGGACATGAAGCCCGAGATCACCGCCTCTCCCTTGCTGGGTGAGCACACCGACCAAGTGCTGGCTGAACTCGGTTACTCTGCCGACCAAATCAAGGCCATGCACGCCAGCAAGGCGGTCTGATGACCCGACCCCAAGCCACTGAGGTGGTCTTGGGGGCCTGGCCAACCGCTTGCCGGCCCGTGGCCGGACTCGACAACAGGTTGGGTCCGGCTTTTTTTCAGGGTGAAAACCCCGAAATCCCCGTTCCGATGGGTTGGGCGATTGCGTTGGACAATACAGGCATCAGAAACCACCTCAAAAGGTAATCCCATGACCCAAGCCCTCAAAGGCGTTCGCATCCTTGATTTCACCCATGTTCAGTCGGGCCCCACCTGCACGCAGTTGCTGGCTTGGTTTGGAGCGGATGTGATCAAGGTCGAACGGGCCAAGGTTGGCGATGCGACCCGGGGACAGTTGCGCGATATTCCCGGGGTTGACAGCTTGTACTTCACCATGCTCAACCACAACAAGCGCTCGATCACACTGGATACCAAAAAACAGGCCGGGCGAGAGGTGCTCGATCGGCTGATCCGCGAGTGCGATGTGCTGGTCGAAAACTTCGCCCCCGGCGCCTTGGATCGCATGGGCATCACCTGGGAGCACATTCAGTCGGTTAACCCGCGCATGATTCTGGCTTCGGTCAAAGGCTTTGGCCCCGGGCCGTACGAAGATTGCAAGGTTTACGAAAACGTGGCCCAGTGCACCGGCGGGGCGGCTTCGACCACAGGTGACGAGGACGGCATCCCGATGATCTCGGGCGCCCAGATTGGCGACAGTGGCACGGGCTTGCACCTGGCGCTGGGCATTGTGACGGCCTTGTATCAGCGCACCTTGACGGGGCGTGGGCAAAAGGTGTTGGCGCCCATGCAAGACGCTGTGCTCAATTTGTGCCGTGTCAAATTGCGCGACCAACAGCGACTTGAGCGCAATGGTGTGTTGCAAGAGTACCCCCAGTACCCCGACGCGAAGTTCGGCGACACGGTGCCCCGCGCCGGCAATGCTTCAGGCGGTGGTCAACCTGGTTCCATCTTGAAGTGCAAGGGCTGGGAAACCGATTCGAACGCCTACATTTATTTCATCGTCCAGGAAGCCGTTTGGCCCTCGATTTGCAAAGTCATTGGCGAAGAGGGATGGATCAACGATGAGGCATTTGCCACCGCTTCAGCCCGTCTGTTGCACCTGAAGCCCATTTTTTCCCGCATTGAGCAATGGACCATGACCAAGACCAAGTACGAGGCCATGGAGATTTTGAACCAGTACGACATCCCTTGCGGGCCGATTTTGTCCATGAAAGAAATCGTCGCCGATGAGTCGCTGCGCCAAACCGGCACCATCGTCGAAGTGGATCATCCGACCCGTGGCAAATACCTGACCGTGGGCAACCCCATCAAGTTGTCTGACAGCCCCACCGTGGTCGAGCGTTCTCCTTTGCTGGGCGAACACACCCAGGACATTTTGGCCCAACTGGGCTACTCCGAAGCACACATCGAGAGCCTTCGAGCCGAGGGCGTCATCTGAGGATTTCATGAACCATCCTGTCATTCCCATCGCTGTTCAGGCTGCATCGCGCGAGCGCAAGCGCCAAGGGCCCAAGGGCCGCCGTGCCACGCCTTTGGCCTTGTCTCAAGTGCGTGAGCTGTTAGGGACGGCTTCACGCCAGCGCGATTTGCTGATTGAGCACTTGCACAAGATCCAGGATCGATTTGGCCATTTGTCGGCCGATCACTTGGCTGCTTTGGCCGAAGAAATGAAGTTGCCGCAAACCGCCGTTTATGAAGTGGCAACCTTCTACCACCACTTCGACGTGGTCAAGGAAGGTCAGGCTGCGCCGGCACCTCTGACAGTTCGGGTTTGCGATGGATTGTCATGCGAAATGGCCGGAGCTCAAGAGTTGTTGAAGCGGCTGCCTGAGCTGTTGGGTCGCGATGTGCGCGTGATTCCTGCGCCCTGCATCGGTCGATGCGAGCAAGCGCCTGCCGCTGTCGTGGGGCAGCACCCCATCGCTCACACCACGCCGCAGAAAGTGGTGCAAGCGGTGCAGGGCGGGCACACCCGCCACGCACCGGCGCCTTACATCGACATGGCAGCTTACGAGAGCGCCGGCGGTTATGCCCTGCTCAAAGCCTGTGTGTCAGGCCAACGCGATGTCGAAGATGTCCTCAAGACCATGGAGAATTCGGGCTTGCGCGGCTTGGGCGGTGCGGGTTTCCCGGCCGGGCGCAAGTGGCGCATAGTGCGCGCCGAGGCGGGGCCGCGCTTGATGGCCGTCAACATCGACGAAGGCGAGCCCGGCACATTCAAAGACCGCCACTACCTGGAGCGCGATCCGCACCGATTCCTGGAGGGCATGCTGATTGCCGCCTGGGCGGTGGGCATCGAGCGCATTTATGTCTATTTGCGCGACGAATACCATGGCTGCCGCACCGTGCTCCAACACGAGATTGATCGGCTTGCGGCCAAGCCGCCGATCAGCCCCATGCCCGCAATCGAGTTGCGCCGTGGCGCCGGGGCTTACATCTGCGGCGAAGAGTCGGCCATGATCGAGTCGATAGAAGGCAAGCGCGGCATGCCTCGCTTGCGCCCGCCATATGTGGCTCAAGTGGGTCTGTTCGGTCGCCCGACGCTGGAGCACAACTTCGAGACCTTGTATTGGGTGCGCGAGATCCTTGAAAAAGGAGGCGAATGGTTTGCCTCGCATGGGCTCAATGGTCGCAAGGGACTGCGTTCGTTTTCGGTCTCGGGGCGCGTCAAGAACCCGGGGGTCAAATTGGCCCCTGCCGGTATCACCATCCAGCAACTGATTGACGAACATTGCGGTGGCATGCAAGACGGGCATCGTTTCTACGCCTACTTGCCGGGCGGGGCATCCGGAGGTATTTTGCCCGCCAGCCTGAACGACATCCCGCTCGACTTTGACACGCTTCAACCCTATGGTTGTTTCATTGGTTCGGCGGCTGTCATCGTCTTGTCGGACCATGACACCGCCACCGCTGCGGCACGCAACATGATGAAGTTTTTCCAACACGAATCTTGTGGTCAATGCACCCCTTGCCGAGTCGGGACCGCCAAGGCCGTCGCCTTGATGGAAAAACCCAAGTGGGACCTGGGGCTGTTGGCCGACCTGTCCAGCGTCATGCGCGACGCCTCCATCTGCGGTTTGGGCCAGGCGGCCCCCAATCCGATGGATTGCGTGATCAAGTATTTCCCACAAGAACTGGCCTGAGAGATTCCCGGAGTTCCCATGAGCACCTCTGTCGCTTCCCCTGAAACCTCCACCCAGGTGATCCGTTTTCACCTCAATGGCCTAGAAGCCGAGGCGCGCCCCGGCGAGACCTTGCTCAAGGTCGCCCAACGCGCTGGCATTGAGATCCCTCACTTGTGTTTCAAAGACGGTCTCGAAACTGCCGGCAACTGTCGGGCTTGCGTGGTCGAGGTGGCTGGTGAACGTGTGCTGGCCCCGTCGTGTTGCCGCACGCCCACGCCCGGCATGAAAGTCACCACCGACAGCGAACGTGCGGTCGGTGCCCAAAAAATGGTTCTCGAACTTTTGCTGGCAGACATGCCGGAAAAAGAGTACACCCGCCACAACGAAGTGGATCAGTGGGCCGAGCATCTGGGCGTGTCCAAGCCCCGTTTCGAGTCGCGTCACCAACCCCATGCGGATTTATCCCACCCGGGCATCGCCGTGAACCTGGATGCCTGCATCCAGTGCACCCGGTGTTTGCGTGCTTGCCGAGAAGAGCAAGTCAACGACGTGATTGGACTGGCCATGCGCGGTGACCATGCCAAGATCGTCTTTGACATGGACGACCCCATGGGCAACTCGACATGCGTGGCCTGCGGCGAATGTGTGCAGGCGTGCCCCACCGGCGCCCTGATGCCCGCTCGAGATGTGGCGCTGGCTGAACCCGATCGCCAGGTCGATTCTGTCTGCCCTTTCTGTGGCGTGGGATGCCAGCTGACCTACAACGTGCGCGATGGCCGCATTGCTTATGTGGAAGGTCGCGATGGTCCCGCCAATCATGGTCGTTTGTGCGTCAAAGGCCGCTATGGGTTTGACTACGCCCATCACCCGCATCGCCTGACCCAACCCCTGATTCGGCGAGCCGATGCCCCGAAATCGGGGGACTTCAGCATGGATCCAGACCGCATCATGGAGGTCTTCCGCGAAGCGACCTGGGAAGAAGCGCTCGAGCTGGCCGGGGGGGGGTTGCGCCAGATCCGGGACACCCGAGGCAAAAAGTCACTGGCTGGATTTGGATCGGCCAAGGGCAGCAATGAAGAAGCGTATTTGTTCCAGAAACTGGTCCGAACCGGCTTTGGCACCAACAACGTCGACCATTGCACCCGCTTGTGTCATGCGTCTTCGGTGTCAGCGCTGCTCGAAGGGATCGGCTCGGGGGCAGTGTCCAACCCGGTGATGGATGTGACCCAAGCCGAGGTGGTTTTGATCATCGGGGCCAACCCGACCGTCAACCACCCGGTGGCTGCCACCTGGATCAAAAACGCCGTTCAACAAGGCACGAAGCTGATCGTTTTGGACCCGCGACGCACTGAGCTCTCGCGTTACGCCCACCGCTTCTTGCAATTCAAGCCCGACACCGATGTGCCGTTGCTCAACGCCATGATGAATGTCATCGTGACCGAGGGCTTGGTGGATCAGGGTTTCATCGACAGTCGCACCATCGGTTACGACGAGTTGCGGCGTAATGTCGAAAAGTACACGCCTGAAGCCATGGCCCCGATCTGCGGCATCGACGCCGACACCATCCGCTATGTCGCACGGCTTTTTGCCACCTCGAAGGGATCGATGATTTTGTGGGGCATGGGGGTGTCGCAACATGTGCATGGCACCGACAACGCCCGCTGCCTGATTTCCTTGTCGCTCATGACGGGTCAGATCGGTCGCCCGGGCACGGGCTTGCACCCCTTGCGAGGTCAGAACAATGTCCAGGGTGCCTCAGACGCTGGCTTGATTCCCATGATGTTCCCCGACTATCAGCACGTCACCCGGCCTGAGGTGCGTGCCAGCTTCGAGCGTGCCTGGAACCTGGCTCCTGGCACACTCGACGATCAACCGGGGCTGACTGTGGTCGAAGTCATGAAGGCGATTGATCAAGGGCAGATCAAGGGCATGTATGTCATGGGCGAAAACCCCGCCATGTCGGATCCCGATGCCAACCATGCGCGTCACGCCCTGGCCTCGCTCGATTTGCTGGTCGTACAAGACATTTTCCTGACCGAAACGGCGTACCTGGCGGATGTGATTTTGCCAGCCAGCGCCTTCCCTGAAAAAGACGGAACCTTCACCAACACCGACCGTCTGGTGCAGATGGGGCGCAAGGCCATTGAGCCGCCCGGCGATGCACGCCAGGACCTGTGGATCATCCAGCAAATCGCTCAGCGTCTGGGCCTGGACTGGAACTACAGCCATGTCTCCGAGGTCTTCGACGAAATGCGCCACACCATGCCCAGTATCGCCGGCATCACCTGGGATCGCCTGCAACACGAACATGCTGTGACTTATCCGTGCCGCGCGGAAGGGGATCCTGGCGAGCCAGTGGTCTTTGTTGAGGACTTCCCGCGCGAAGACGGCAAAGCCCGCTTTGTGCCGGCCGATATCATCCCGGCCGACGAAAAGCCTGACGCCGATTACCCGATGGTCCTGATCACCGGTCGACAGCTCGAACATTGGCACACCGGCAGCATGACTCGTCGCGCCAGCGTGCTCGATGCCATCGAGCCCGATCCGGTGGCTTTGGTACATCCGCTGGACCTCGAAGCACTGGGTGTCCAGCCAGGTCAACCCATCACTTTGCAATCGCGCCGAGGCGAAGTGACCCTTTATGCCCGGGTCGACGACGGTTCGCCGCGCGGTGCCATCTTTGTGCCGTTTTGCTATTACGAAGCAGCGATCAACCGCCTGACCAATCCGGCCCTGGACCCGTTTGGCAAGATCCCCGAATTCAAGTATTGCGCCATTCGCATCACCCCCGGTGGACAGGTCACAGCGGCCGGCAGCTATGGCGGCGGACAGGCCCTGGAGAAGATTCAGGCCACGCTCACGCACGCCTGAGTCGCCCGGGTGTCCGGCGGCACCCGGGCAGCCCTTATGATCGTGCGTCATGCACGTCGAAGGTTTCATGGTTCTGGGCGCAGTGGGCGCATTTGCTGGCTTCATGGCCGGTTTGCTTGGCATCGGCGGCGGTTTGCTGATGGTGCCTTTCATCTCTTACTACCTGTCCCAACAGGGGGTCTTGCCGCAGTTGGGGGTGAAGATGGCGATCGCCACGGCCATGGCCACCATCCTCATCACTTCCATCTCCAGCGTGCGTGCACATCATCGCTTGGGCAAGGTGCACTGGCCGGTGGCACTCAGTTTGGTTCCCGGCGTTTTTTTGGGTTCTGTTGTCGCCAGCACCTGGATCTTCTCGCGCATACAGGGCACCACCTTGGCGGTGGTCTTTGCCGTGTTCGTGAGTTTTTTGGCCGTGCAGATGTACATCGATCGCAAACCCCAGCCCAGTCGGCAATTGCCCGGCTCTTGGGCGCTGGGCGGTGTCGGTTCCCTCATTGGCTTGGTTTCGGGTCTGGTGGGAGCTGGCGGCGCCTTCATCACGGTGCCATTTCTCACCTGGTGCAACATGCCCATCCATCAGGCGGTGGCGACCAGTGCAGCCCTGGGGTTCCCGATCGCGCTGTTCAACGCCATAGGCTATGTTTACAGCGGTTGGGGGGTCCCCGATTTGCCCGACCATGCATGGGGCTATGTGTGGATGCCCGCCTGGATCGCCATGACCAGTTGCAGCATGCTCACCGCCCCGTGGGGGGCGCGTGCGGCGCAAAAACTGCCAGTGCAAAAACTCAAGCGCATCTTCGGTTCGATGTTGTTGGTGATCGCGGCCTACATGCTGCACAAGGGTCTGACCCACTGACCGCACTCGCGCCCTGAGTTGCGGGGCATCGTTTAAAATCGCCGTATCCCTGAACATTGGAGTTGACGTGGCCCGACACAAGCAACACCCGTCAGACCCCGAAGGCGGTGGGCGACGTGTGATCAAAAAGTACCCTAATCGCCGCTTGTACGACACGACCACCTCGTCGTACATCACGCTCAGTGACATCAAAACCATGGTCATGAGTCATGTGGACTTGGTGGTGCAAGATGCCAAAACCCAAGAAGACCTGACGCGCAGCATTTTGCTTCAGGTGATTCTTGAAGAAGAAACCGCAGGCGTGCCGCTGTTTTCAGAAGCTGCGTTGGCCAACATCATTCGTTTTTACGGGCATGCCATGCAAAGTCACATGGGCAGCCTGATCGAGACCAACATGCAGCATTTCATGGACCTGCAGCGCAAGATGACCGAGCAATCATTGCCCATGACGACCGAGGCTTGGCTCAAAGTGGCCCAGGACTCCAATCCTTTTTTGCAGAGCTTCAATGCCTATACCGAACACATGCTGGGTGCCATGGGCATGAAGCGTCCCACCCGTTGAGGTCCCGCATGAGTGCCAACACCGCCACCCCCAAAGTGGGCTTTGTCAGCCTGGGCTGCCCCAAGGCCCTGACCGATTCCGAGTTGATTCTGACCCAACTCAGCGCTGAGGGATATCAGACCAGCAAGACCTTTCAGGGAGCCGATCTGGTCATCATCAACACCTGTGGTTTCATTGACGATGCTGTCAAAGAAAGCCTGGACACCATCGGCGAAGCCCTGGCTGAAAACGGCAAAGTCATCGTCACCGGTTGTCTCGGGGCCAAAGCCGATGCTTCTGGCGATAACTTGGTGCGACAGATTCATCCCAAGGTGCTCGCGGTCACGGGGCCGCACGCCACCCAGGAGGTCATGGATGCCGTTCACCAGCACTTGCCCAAACCTCATGACCCTTTCACCGATCTGGTGCCCCAGCCCCTCATCGGTCCGGCTGGCGTCAAGCTCACCCCCAGGCACTATGCCTACCTCAAGATCAGCGAAGGGTGCAACCATCGGTGCACTTTTTGCATCATCCCCTCGATGCGTGGCGACCTGGTCAGCCGGCCCGTGGGAGATGTGCTGCTCGAAGCCCAAGCCCTGTTCGAATCGGGCGTGAAAGAGTTGCTGGTCATCAGCCAGGACACCTCGGCTTACGGGGTCGACACACAGTACCGCACAGGATTTTTTGAGGGCCGACCTCTCAAGACTCGCACGCTCGAACTGGCGCAAGCGCTGGGTGAGTTGGCGACCCGCCACGGAGCCTGGGTGCGCCTGCATTATGTCTATCCCTATCCTTCGGTCGATGAGTTGATTCCTCTCATGGCCGACGGGCTCATCCTGCCCTATCTGGATGTGCCGTTTCAGCACAGCCACCCTGACGTCTTAAAGC
>JACCDX011352829.1_pt1 | contig 27001 bp, 29 predicted proteins | sample 7449681 | NCBI WGS metagenome assembly JACCDX01 (sample SAMN15323450, study PRJNA562643) | freshwater metagenome | isolation source: river surface water | place: USA:Blue River Watershed | collected 2017-08-18
AATAAAATATCTTTAAATATTTATCTATTTAAATCAATATTACCATATTTATCATATTTTGGTCTTCCTGAACGACAATATAATATATATTCAGAGTGCAAATCTAGTATATTAAATGGAATTGATAATGGTGTTAAAACTGCTCCAATCATAAAATAACCTATATATCCACTAAATGTAGTCCATGGCTTCTTATGATTATATACATTAAACAAACCTGCAAACGCAACTATATATAATAAATAATTATATTCTCTTTCAGTCCATTCATACTTTTCATTAATCATTCTAATAATTTTTTTGTTTTTATTAGAATTATTACTATATAACTTTTCTATTGGTTTAATCCTATTTTTACTAAAAGATTTATTATTGTTGTCAATTTGGTCATTGTTGTCAATTCTATCATTAGTTTTAGTTCTATCATTTTTTCCAATGTCATTATCGGTTTCAATTCTATCATTGTTGTCAATTTTATCATTGTTGTCAATTTTATCATTGTATTCAATAGTCTGCTTACCATTATTATTTGTAATTGTTAAACGATATGCAAAATCTTTTATATTATTTGAAAAGAATCGTCTAGTTAATCTAATCATTTTATATTTTTTATTATGTTTGAAAATAAAAATAAATTACTCAAATTTTTAATGAGATTTTATAAATCCATTTATATTTTTATATTCTTTTAACCAATAACTTATAAATCTTTCATACTGATTATCTACAAAACTTATACATTTTTCATTTTTAATTTTATATCCAACTGTTAAACCAGTAGTGCATACTGAAGAAAGTATTAATGAATAATGTGGAAAACAACTAGCAATCGCAGCTGCTGCAATATAATCCAATGATGAATTATTTTTATAATTATCATAATTTGTCATAAATAATATATATGAACCAGAAATAGCACCAATTGGTCGTTTAAAACTATTGAATAATCTATACATTTTTAATAGAAATATAAATTATTTTATGATTTTATCAAATTTATTAAAAATGCTTTTTATACATTTCTAAATCATCTGAATCAGTAATATATTTATTTATAAAATTACGTATTTCATCTAATATTTCCGATTTTACATTTATAATTAGTAAATTACCATCTTTTATTTCTTTTAATGTATCCAACATTTCTTTATAATCATTGTCTTTTAATTCAGTTGAATAATTATATAATTCAGATGCTAATCTATCAATTATTGCATTAGTCTCATTATCTACAAAATAATTTCCATAATATGTTGAAAACTGAACTGGTCCGTTTTGTATAGAATTATATGGACCATTTGCACTATTATTAGATATTGGATCTTGCATATTTATACTTGGTAATGGTGGTAAATATCTAGGTTCATTTAATATATTTGGTCCATTTGCATTATATAAATGTAGAGGCACATTTATAAATGATGATTGAATACCGATAGGTAAACTAGTTCCAAATCCTACGTTTCTAGTTTGTGAAACACCAGTGGATGCAAATCCAACATGTCTGGAATTTGATTCAGAATTAGATGATGTAAATGCATTATAAAAACCCATCATTTCATTACGATGATTTTCATAACTAGAATTGTAATAATCATAACCTAAGCTTTCACCAGTATTACTATCAGTTATAGACACTTCGACACTATTTATTAAACCTCTTTCGAACCTAGGAGGTAACCCAAAATCACTTGCCTGATTATCATTTAAATTTGGTGTTGTTTGTAGTCTAGAATTATGATTTTCGAGAACTTGATTAATACTTTCTGGTAATGAACTATTATTACGTGGAAATCTTATATTATTTTTAGATTTAGTTTTAGTCTTTGATTTAAAATAATCTTTTTCAAATTTAGTTTTTAATCCACGATTACGAGTCATTATTTATTTTATTATAATGACTATTTATATATAATAAAATCAAATTTATATAAAAAATGATATCTATTTAAAGATATCTCAACATTAGTATATTGTGTGTAGTAGTTGCCCATGGTAATTATTACACACTATACGCCTTCTTAGCTCAGTTGGTAGAGCACTTGCTTTGTAAGCAATAGGTCAGTGGTTCAATTCCGCTAGGAGGCATATAAAAATTAGCTCAAAAAATCTCAGTGATAGAGCGTTCACTTAGATTTTTTTTATATGTGTAAATATGTTATGTGTTTGAAATTTAATTTTGAATATGTTAAAAATTTTATTAATAAAGACAATTTTTTAATATCAGATAAATATATTAATACTAAATCTCCATTAGAAATTAAATGTAGAATTTGTTGTGAGATATATACGCAACGATTTGATAGCTATAAAAAAGGTATTAAACATAAATGAAAAGTTAAAAAATGAAGGTATTAATAGTGCAAGAAAACGTTATGGAACAGTTTTTCTAAAAGAAACTATACGATTATGTGTTTTTTGTAAAATAGAATATAATCCTAAACGTTCTGAACAAAAATGCTGTAGTAGAGAATGTTCTCTAAATAAACTTTTAAATGATAAAGATTCTTTAATAGAAAATGGACGAAAAGGAGGTAATAAAAGTTTAACTATATTAAATAGAAGAAGTAAAGCTGAAATATGTTTTGCAGATTTATGTATTAAAAAATATGGTAAAGAAAATATACTTTGTAATGAATTGTTCTTTAAAGATAAAAAAGGTAATTTATGGGATGCGGATATAATTATCAAAAGTTTAAAAATAGCTATTTTATATAATGGAATTTTTCATTATAAAAAAGTTTATAAAAATCAAAAATTAGACAGAATGATTGCAAAAGATACATTAAAAGAAAAGATTATAATAGAAAATGGTTATACATATTATATAGTTAAAGATTTAGGTAAATTTAATAAAAGTTTTGTAGAAAATCAATTTCATTTATTTATTCATAAGGTCAATTTTGAAAAAACATTAAATTTAATACTATCCAAATAGGTAAGTGGTTCATAAAAATATTTAAAATAAAAAGAAACTTCAACAACATTTAGTCTGATAAATATATTTTTTCAAGCAATATTTCGACTTCATTTAATATATTATTAATAGTTCTAATTAATTTTAAGAATATAATTGTATCTGATGTAAATGCTGATATAAATGTTATATAATGTTTAATTTCAGTATCTTCTAATTCAACATCTATAATCAAATCAGCTAATTCTTCTTCATTAAAATTACATTTACCAGTTTTATCAAGTCTTTTATATTCTAATAATACATTTAATTTATTAGATACAATTCTAAACATATTTGTTATTTTACTATTATCATCTGTTGCTATTTTATAAATATATTCTAAAAATGACCTATATAATTTAGTTTCAAATTTAGTTATTTTATTACGTTTTTCAGTATAATAATATTTATCTCTAATAATATCAATGGCATCATTTATATTATCATAGGTCGCATCTAATTCTTTAAAATGACACTTACTCGTATCAATACGACATAGTCTAAATAAATTTATTTCATTAACTGTAATCATTTTTTTTATTATTAATTTTAATTTATTACATAAACTATCAAATTTTAATTATTTATCCTCTTATACATTTTACATTCTAAAAAATTTGATATTACAATACAATTTTAGATTATTATATTGGAGCTCTGTTTTCTAACTAAGGTTGGGAAATATCCGGGTTGGATACCCTCTCCGAAAATTATCCTCTAAGTCTAATGACAGAGATCCAGTTATGGGGTTTGCAGAAAAAAATACCATAGCGCCATGCCAACCGGAGAGTGTTGGACCTGATGTCATCGGGGTTGATGACAGCCTTAACAATGAGGTATATCATTGTCATTCTAGTTCTATATCTGAAAGTTCTAAGAATGTATTTAGTTCAGATAATAAAAAAGCTAAAAATAATAAAAAGAAAAAAATAGATACTAGTAGATATTTGTTTAATTTTCATAAAGTTGAAAGATTTAATGATTATTTACAATATAAAAACTCTGAATCAATACGTGATATTATTATTAACCAAAAACAATATCACTTATTCTTCTCCAATATTAATACTATATTTGAAAATTTGTTTTCTGATTTTGAATTTATTGTTAATTATTTGTATAATTTATCATATAATCAACGTAAAAATTATATTATAGATTTATTTGTTTCAATATTAACTATTAACAAATTTAATATATTTAAATATTTAATTACTAATATAAATTTTAAATTTTCTCAAGATGAACAGAATCTATTATGGATTCATTGTTGTGGTCTTGGTAATGAAGATTATTTATATGAACTTTTATCTATTGATATTAATTATAAATATACTCGTAGTTATTTAAAAGATACTACTATTAAAAATAGTGATGATTTTGAAATAATGATATCAACAGGTCAATATTTTAAACCAGAATATACTTTCCTTCGAAAAATAGAAAAGGTTGAAGATTTAAATTATGAAATATTTGATAAAGGTGTTAATTTTACAGATGATTATTTATATGGAACTTTATTATATCAAATTATAGATTATTATCCTAATTTTTATAACTATGAAATTTTAGAATATTTAAAAGGATGTGATTTTTTAAATATGAATTATCATAATATATGGAATTGTAAAAAAATTCAATATATTTTAAAAAAATCCACTAATTTTAAATTACTAGATTATTTTCTAGAAATAGATAATGACTATAATAATGGATATTTTAATTATTATAGTATTAATAATTTAGTTGAAAAAATACTATATTTTAATAATTTTGATTATATTGATTATATATTAAATCATTCTTCATATTCTGAAATTAAGAATAAATTATTAGAAACTATTACTCATATAGATAATATTGATAAATATAATTTATATGGTAAAACTCCTAATTACAAATATTCGATTGATTATGATTTTTATAATAATGAATATGTATATGATTGTGTTCAAGAATCTGGTAAATTTAAATTATCTAGTGGAAAAATTAAATGTAATTGTAAAAGTAAATTATGTATTTTAAATGAACATTATAGCATTGAAAATAATGCTATTTTCTCATCAGATAAATCTTTTAAAAATAAAGTTATTAATTATAATGTTTATACTCATACATATATTACTAAGGAATATGAAATTGGTAATAAAATGCTTTCAGTTATTTGTAAGTATTATTTAACCGAATTTTTAAATATTATTAATGAACAAATTCAATTTAATGAAGAAGATGATATTTCTACTACTATTAATAAACTTGATAATTTAGAGCGTTTAAAAAATTGGTTTAAATCTAATTATACAAATAATAATTCTATTTATAAATTTAAATATATGGAACCAGATGATTTTCAATATTTCATTATTGATTTTCCTTATTTATCGTTTATATTAAATGTTAATACTGAAATATTCTTTAAGGAACATCTTATTAATTATATTAATAGTATTGAAAATTTGCTACCTAGTTTACCGTCAGATGTTTTAAATATTATATTGAGTTATTAAATGTTTTGTGTTGTGTTTGTTATAAAATAAAATAAAAATTTATTCTAGCTTTTTTTATTTTAATAAAAATACCTTCTATCCATTTTAAATCCACCTTCTTTATCAGTTATATCAATAGTTATATACCTTATTGTATTTTTCCCAAATTTTTTAATATTATCTTCGTCTTCATCCTTATGCGATTCTTCTTCTCTATTATTATCAACAAATTCTTCTTTATATTCATAATTATCTTCATCGGATTCGGATTTTTTTTCATTTTCTGATTCTTCTTTATCAGTATCGGATTCTGATACATTTTCATCATCTTCTGATTCAGAATCCGCATCATTATCATCATTTTCATTGTCCGATTCTGATTCATTATCATTTTCAACCTCACCGTATATTGGTGTAATAACATTATGTGGTCTTAATAATATTGCTTCTCCTGCATCAAAATAATGTCTTTGTTTAAATATTGTTCCATCATCTTGTGTAAATAATACTTCTGTATCCATTATAAATGTTCTTGTATTTTCAACAAAAATTATTAATTTATGACATAACAATGATGAATCTAAACAACTTTCATAATTATCTTGATTAATAGTTCCTATTTTTATTTTATTAAAACGAGATTTATCAAATATAATATCTTTGTTTTTTTTCATATATTTATTTAATATATCAACTGTTAATGAACTATCTTTTACTTTATAAAAAGGAATTTCATTGTTTTTTTTATATAATTTTTGAAACCAATTAAGATTTATTTTTTCTTTTTGAATATCTTTGATTGTATTATTATATAAATTAATAAAGTAATCTGTTTCAGCTTCATTTAATTCAAATTTAAACGGTTTTAACTTCTCATAATCTAAATACATTTTTGTTTTTTTAAAAAGACTTTAAAATTACATAAAATAATCAAATTTTTTAAAAAACAATTATTGTTTAGAATTATATTTTAGTATTCTTTTTTAAGTTGCCCACGGCGACTGCAAGGAGCCTATATAATAATGTGTCTTTTAGACAACTGTATGTAAAACATTCAGTATTAGTCCTACACAAAACTAGTTTTCCAGTGTTATTTTATACTGTATTATATAAGACACATATAACACTTACATAGTTCTCCATAAACTTACTACATATTTAAATTGACTCTAGTTAGACTATGGATGATTATGTATTAATTATATTAGCTACTTTTAATTTAAATTTGATTTTTATTTAATCATTTCTTATATACATTAAAATATTATCTAAATGTCTGACTATCCTAAAATTGATATTTTAAATCGTATTCATTGTGAATTAATCGCGAATGATGTTCGACACGCATGGTATATTCAAGCATGTGATTATGACTTTAATCAAACTACCATTGATTATATACTTGATTTTATACGTAATAATTATCCTAATTTAAAAATTCAATCTTTTAAAGATAACTTTCTAATCACTAAAAATACATCGGATATTGATATAAATCATATGTTTGAAACACTTGATAAAAATGCTTTTCAATTATTTCTTGGTAATATTTTAGGTTTTACTTGTAATAATTTTGATATGAAAAGAAGCTATGATTTAATTTATTATAAAACTACTCGTAAATCTGATTCATGTAGTCATTCTGCTTTATTTGAACCTTTTAATTTAATATCATTTATTTGTAGTTGTAATAACAGTTCCGAATGTGATAAAAAGGTTGAAGAATTCAAAAATAAAATATCACAATGTATTAATACAATCCAAGATAATGAATTTAAAAATTGTGAAAATGATGTTATAATCAATAAAAAAGATGTTATTACTGTAGATTACCTAATTGATAAATTAATTACTTCACCAACTGAACTTTCTGATATAGAAAAGTGGGAAGTTACTAATTATTTATATAATTTAGGTTTTGACGACTCATTTCATCAAATTATTATGAATACTGTATTTCAATATGATAATCCTATTCATGTTGGTATTATATTAACATTATTATCTCATTATAAACATAATTATTTAGAACCATTTTGTCCATTACAATCAAATAGTGATGATAAAATGAAACTTGTTGAAAAAATTACATTAGAATGGCAGGAACATTTAACTAATTTAATTATTAAAACTATAAAAGAATAATAATATTTTTGATTTTATTTTTTTAATACAAATTGCTGTAATATTAGTTCTGTTTCTTTTTTTGTTCTACAATTTGATATTGCACCTTTTTCTTTTAATTTAGCTAATTTACTTGATTTGCTCTCTAATAATTCTGTTTCGACTATAAAACTATTATCCATCATATTGTTTTCTAATATATTTTTTCTATTTTTTAAATCATCATTTCTAAATAAATCTTTTTGTATTTTAGGTATATGTTTATATTTTTGTTCATATTTATCTGATAATTTATCTTTATCTATTGTTGTATCATATAGTGTATCTTTACATACAGGATTACATAATACTTCATCTAATAATTCATTTACAAATTTATTTATTTTATCTTTATTTTTTTTATTTATATTTTCAGAATTATATTTTGCTTTTTGTTTTTTAAAATTTTTAATAATAAGTTCATCATATTTTGTTTTTTCTTTTTTATTAATTAACTCATTATATTCTTTTGTTATCATATCTGTCATTGATTTATTATATAATTTTATAACATCTTTCATTTTCTCTTCTAATTCATCTCTTAATTTATTTTTACATTCATCAATATTATTGCTCATTTTATATATAATTATATTTTATAATAAAATTTGATTATATAGGTTTATACATATAATTAATATAAAGATGACACGTAATATTATTATTAAAAATGAACATGTTTTATCTGCTACATTAAATACTTCTAATCCAGAAGAAATTTATAATTTATCAAATGTTTTAATTAAAATTGATTATAATGAACTTAATAATCAACTTATTTTTAAAATGAATTATCAAATTAATCTAGATAATATTATTGAAAAAGATTATTGTTGTTTTAAAGTTTCATTTCATAATGATCCTAATTTTAAATTAGAAAATGATACATTAACATTTGATATGTTTAATAATATTAATGATGCTAATAATCAAATATATTTTACATATTTAAATAAATATCATGGTATATTAAAATTTAAATTTACTGTTTCTGCTATATATAGAATAATTAATTATGCGATTAAACATGTTGTTATCTAAAAAAATTAATTTTGATTTTATTTTTTATTTTATGCCTTTATAGATTGTAATTTTTTAAAAAATTTGATTAGTTTTCAAAATTTCAATTTTTCATATTCGGGGATAGTCCTAATATTAAAAGGATTATTACTGGTCTAGCAAGCCACCCCAGTTCAAGCTAACAAATCAAAAAAACGAGGGCAAATAACTACAAAACCTGCTGAACAACTTAATGTAGTCCCATGTCTAAAGGGTTATGATGTTTCCGATGAGAAGTATCCAGACACCATGATTATTGGTTTAAATAATCTCTACCACAATGAGGATAATCATTGTCATACTAGTTCCATATCTGAAGGTTCTAGTCATGCTTCTAGTTCAGATAAAATTGCTAAGAAGAGAAAAGCTAAAACAAAGGTTAAAGATATTAATCGATATCAGTTTAATTTTAACAGTTCTAAATATATATATTGTCCTGATAAAATTGCTGAATATTTATTATCTCATAATTCTACTGCAATACGTGATATTATTGTTCAACAACAACAATATAACTTATTCTATGATAACTTTACTCAGATATTTATTGAACATAAATCAGAATTCAAATATATTATTCAAAGAATTCCAATCGATTTATCTTTAATTAATAAGTATTTAGGAAACTTGGATATTATTGAATATTTAGTATCATTAAATTGTAAGTTTTCATTCTTATCAAAAGACATAATTAATTTATTATGGGTTCATTGTTGTGGTTTAAATTATGTTGAACAATTGAAAATTATGATTCGAAATGGATTTATATATAATTATCAAAGAGACTATTTATTATATAGTCATACAAATTTAAATAATACATCTAAATCTACATTATTATTACAATTGTTAGAGAATTATCCAAATTTCTATAATTTAGAAATTCTTAATATTTTAGATAATCTAAATTTTGTATTAGTAAATGAATTTAATATTGATTATATGATTTATAAATCAACAAATTTTCAATTATTTCTACATTTTAATCCATGGATATCAAATGTTAATATTGTTGATAATTCTTTAAGAATCTTGATTGGTAAATTTATTTCAAATGGTAATGTGAATTATTGTAATTCTATTATTAATCATTCTTTTAATGAACATATATATTCATATTTTTATAGCAAAATTGGTATTTCATTTATTAAATCTTCTCTTTGCTCATTAACATTTATTAAGTTCTTTAATAATGAATATCTATTACCACGACAAGTTTTACAAATTTATCATAAATATAATAATCGTCGTGGTAATCCATGTATTGAAATTATTTATAATATTTTAGTCAAGTTATCATTTAATGATATTCTGTATGAATCAACACAATTTAAATTGAATAATTTATTAAATTATTGCAATCGTGAAAATATTAGAGAATATTTAAATGAATATATTTTTAATATACCTTATCGATGGAGTCCTCCACGTAGTAAATTAGATTTTTTTGAAGATAGAGTAATATTCATGAATTACGATAGTTTTATTGATAAATTTATTAACGAGTTTCTAATTCCATATTGTAATGAATATGTAAATATTATAGATAAATCTTTATCACGTGTTTGCACTGATTTAATAAATATTATAATGACCTATTAACTTAATTATTGAAATGTCTTGTTTTGTATTATAGTTTCACTGTGTATTATATTATCAATGTATTATAGTTTTTCTGTGTATTATAGATTTTTATTTTATTAAAAATTTGACAAAATATATAATTAATAACTAATGTTTTATAATAAAAAAAATGTCAAAAATAATACATTTTACAAATGAACATATGATTGGTTCAATTTTTATAACGCAAAATACTGATATACCACATGAAGTTGATTTTTATAAATTAAGTTTATGTTATTGTTATAATAGTTCAAGTATAGATTTACATCTAACAGCTAAATTCAAAATAAATGATATATCAGACCATTTAAATTTATATGAAAATTTATTAACATCAAATGTAATAAAAATAGATAGCGATACTATTGTAATTAATACATTAAATAATAACTCAACAATTTCATATACTCATAAAAACATTCATAATGGAATATTTAAAATAAAATTAAATAATAATGGTATGATTCGTTTCGCAAGATGGTTTAATAAATTTTATGCAGTAGTATAAATATTATTTTATTTTTTATTTTATAAAGGGATAAAATAATTTTTGTTGTGTTTAAAAACACATTGTTTAAGTTAAAAGAATTATTTTATATATTAGGTAATATGATTTTAGAATTCATCTTCTTCATCATTTTCTTCATTTAATTCTTCTAAATAATCGAAGTAATATGAATCTCCTAATGCACGTTCTGTACATTTAAAATCTCGTTCTTCTTTTTCAGTAAAATCATAACGACTTTTTGATTTTAAATCGTTATATCTTTCTTCTAAACTCCAAATTGAATATTGTCGTTCCATATAATCTTTTGCTTTTAATTCTTCTTTACTTAAAGACTGATTCGCTTGTTCGCTACTAACCACAGTCAGATTAGTAGAAGACTGATTCGCTTGTTCGCATCTAACCACAGTCTGATTAGATAAGTCTATGTTACCATTTTGGACCCCCATAGCAAAGCCACTAGCACACGTTATATTAGACATGGCAATATATATTACCTAACTTTAATAATTATATCAAATTTTTTTTCATTATAATTTTATAAATGGATAAAAACTATATGCCTGTTAATTTATTCACATATATTACTAATACAGACTTATAGTAATTACAAATAATAATATTAATGATTAAATGAATGGTCATGATTATGATTAGTTGAAATACGACATATATGACATTTATAATCTTTTAATTTATAAATACAATTATTACAACAAGAATGTGCATTTTTACAAACATATCGTAAATATTTATTTTCTTCTAAGCAAATTGTACAAGTTCCATAAGTTTTATTATTCTCACTTGATTTATAATCAATATGAAAACTTAAATAATCAGGACTACGAATTTGCTCACGAATATCCCATATTAATTTACAATGTTGAATTAATTGTTGTTCTTCGAAAGTAATAAATAATGGCATATTCTCCGTAAATTTAATTGAATTACTACGTTCATCTTGTAATAAATTAAGATTATGAAGGTCTAATATAAATTTAAATGTATAGTAAGTTAATCCAGGTTGTCCATAATCATCCACATACAATACTCTTCTGTTATGTATTTCTTCTCTTATTTTATTTATGGCATATTTAAAATATATATCATATATATAATCTGATAATTCAATCAACACCTTATATTCATCTTCATTTAATCCAAATTGTATGAAATCTTCATATTTCAGATTTATATGATTATTATGTTCAATAAAATCTAGGATATCTTTATCGATATAATTATATTGAAAGAATGTGCGTTGAAAATATCTAGACATTTCTGCACCACATCTATCATTTAATGATGGAATATCTCTTTTAGTATAACGTGTTCTTGCATTATAAATACACATAAATAAATTGTAATAATTGTTTGATAAATTATTACCATTGATTCCAATTCTATTAAATACTTTATTTAATTCATATTCATGTAAAATTGAACTTATACGTGGATATAATTTATGTCTCCTTTTCAAATCAGGATTTAGTCTTTTTTGATAAAATTTGCATAATAAATCATAATTTTTATCACTCATTTCTGCATTAAATTTACCATAAATAACATATAATTGTTGAATATAAATACTAAACATATTTAATTTTGCATTTTTGATATTTTGTAATTGTTTTTTCATAGCTAAATTATAGCTATCAGTATTTGACTGGTTTGAGCTTACTCTACTAACGACAGTCTGATTAGTAGGCTGGTCTTGACTTATCAATACTACGCCAGAATTAGTATTGTCTATGTTATTTTCTGAGACCCCCATAGCAGAATCTTTCGCACACGTATTTTTAACCATGGCAATATAAAAAATTGCTTTTTTTTAAATTTATCAAATTTTTTTATTTATCTAATTCTATAAAGGTATAAAAATAAATTAATATTAATATTTATATTATTAAAATGAATACTTCTAACAAAATGTATCGAAATATTAATATCGCATATGAACTGGCTTTGAAAGTCGCAAATGGAGCATAGACATGGTTGTGTCGTGCTCCGTAATGGTAAAGTTATATCGAAAGGCTATAATCATCCTCGAATACGTATTATAAATAAAAATAGACTATCTTGTTCAACTCATGCAGAAATGTCCGCTATTTTATCCCTTAAAAATAAAAAGGCAAATAGTATTCTTGTTATTCGTATAAATAAAGATGGACAATTATGTGATTCTAAACCATGTCAATATTGTTTTGATTATATTTTTAATTCTGGTATTCAAAAAATTTATTATTCAAATGAAAAAGGTAAGATAATTTGTATTAAAACTAAGGATATTGATATAAATTCATTAGTTATATCAAAATGTAATAAAAATATTATTAATTCGAGATGATATATTATAAATAAACTAAATATTATAAAATCATTATGATATTTAATTTAAAATTTTACTATTTCTTCTATTTTTAATTTATTTAAATGACCATCGAAATTAAATAATACTAATTCATCTTTAAATAACCATTTATGAGCTAGTAAATTAATTTCTTTCATATCAATACCAATAAAATTATTTTCACTTAAATATTTTATTAATTTTTGTCTAGGAAATAGCTTACTATCTGATTTTTTTAATTCATTTAGAATTTTCTCATATGCTTTTTTATTATTTTTTGTTATACGTAAAATTTTATTTGTTCCTGCTTTAATTTCTTCTGTAAATAAATTGTCTGGTAATTCAATTGAATATTCAATATAACCATCATATTCATTTTCTTTTGCTACTTCTTTCCATACTGAATTAAAAAATTGGTCCTTTTTGTCAAGAAATAATGGCTTACCATTTATTAATTTACCAATCTTTTTAGTTCCAAAATGAATATGATAATATTTAGTCATTAAAATATATATTATATTTAAATATAATAATTACTTTATATTATGCTTTTGTTAATCCAAATACATTAGTTATTAAATCAATTTTTTCTTTTTGTTTATTCTTTTCTTCGTCATGACATTTGATGTTTAATTGGTTTTCTAATTTTGGTATTAATATTTTTGTTTCTATATCATCCAGATGTTTTAATGCTTCACCCGGTTGATTACGATATCTTAAAAAGACTGATGTAATATGTGCTGGTGAATAATTATTATTTTTAATATTATTTAATTGTTCCATATCACATTCATTACTAAAAAACATTTCGAATAATTCTTTTATTTGTTTTTTATCACAATTATCAAATAAATATTTTGAATCTATACGCCCAGGTCTAATTAACGCACTATCTAATACTTCTGGATGATTAGTAGTCATAATAAGTATTCTACCATTACATGTAAATACACCATCAATTGCATTTAATAATCCTGATAATGTTAAACTTGATTTTGAATGATTTTCATTTTGTTTAGGTTTATTATTACTTTCTGAATCACTTTCTTCGTCTTTATTATCTTTTTTCTTTTTATCTGATTTAGACTTATCATCACGTGATTTAACTACTGATAATGTCGCATCAATATCTTCGATAACTAATACTGTCTCTTTATAATTAATACTCTTTAATAAATTCATTAATTCGGTATCAGACGATACATCCGATAATACTAATGAATGAATATGGCGCTTTGCATATAAACTAATACCTTTAATCATTGATGTTTTACCTGTTCCTGGATGTCCATAAAACATATAACCTCTTGTATATGGTATATCACGTTCTTTATACCATTCTTCTGAATTTAAAAATAATTGTAAATCAGTTTTAATATCATCCTTCAATGAATTTTTTAATATAATTGTATCTAATTTACGAGTATTATTAGATGGTGTCGCTTTCCATTCACCATTTACATTATTATACAAACGCTGTTCCCATATACTACTTGTTAAATTATTTATATATTCGGTTAAACAATGCTGACTAAAATCTTCTAATACATCATTCTTTTCAATTTCATCTACATATGTTGATAATTGCACTTTATAATTCTCTCTTTTACGGTCTTTATCGGTATATACTGTTATTAATTCGGTTGATAAAGAGTATTTTATTTCATGATTTTTATATTGTATTGTTTTAGTCTTTTCTTTTGTAAGAATTTTATGTATTGATAAGTCTTTGATTATTTTATCACGATTTTCAACGGTCACTTTTTTATCGAAAACATATTGTAAATAAGGCTCATGTAAGTAATCAATGTCGGAATCATTGGTTAAATACCAAAATACTGCTTTGTATAATTCATTAATTTGACGTGTATCTGAAATATATGGTATATCAACTGTTCGATGTATTTTTTTTCTTGCATCCACTGGTTTATAAATTCTATTTTTAATAAATCTATATGATTTAACTAAACCATATTTTGAGATGCTAAAAGATGTATTAATAATTGATTGACCAATTGTATTTGATAAAGAAAATACGTATCCTATCTTAGATACGATTACAGATACTAATGTAATTATTAAGGTTTGAATCATAGTTGTTGTTATCATATCTATGGTTGGGTCTCCAGATTGTAAAAAAGATAAATTACCCATCACTTTACTCACTAATTGTAATTGAAGCATGGATTGTAAATTATTCATATTTAAATTAGGTTGAATTGTTGGATTTTGAGTTGGATTTATAGATGATTGAATTGGTGGTTTATTTAATGAATTTAAAATTCCATTTGATTCTGTTGGATTTATTTCAATATAATTAGTCATTTTTTATTACCTAATTATAATGAAAATTCTTTATATATTTTAAATTTGGTATTATATTTACATAATTATAAATTAAATTCTAATTCTTTTATACTTATAATTGCATCACTATTCCAAATACAACCGGATGGAATATCCCAATAAAGATACCAATTTTGCATATTTTTTCCAATTATACTAAAATCTTCTAAATATGGTATAATTTCAATACCAGAATATTTTTTACTAATTCTATTCCAATCAATTGGATTATTATCATTTATTGGTTTATATTCTTTTATAAATTTTTGCATGTCTTTGTCATTTTTTATTGTTAATATTTTTTTCTTATCTATTTTAATACCATACTTATATTTATATTTAATTAACATATCATCCATACCTGAATCTTTTAACCATTCTATCCATAAATCATCACATGAATACCATAGACCAAATGGTTTATGAAATCCATATTTTTGTTTTATATTAAACTGAGTATTAATATATATTTTGTTTGATTGATATGTAATTCGATTACATTTATTATTTATTAATTTACTCATATAATTAATATAATATATAGAATTATAAAAATATATAATATGATTATTGCATTGTTCCACAACCAATACATCTTGTTTTAAAACCACATACTTGTACCTCAAAATATGTATCATAAAAGTATGGGCAATATGATTTAATTGATAGTTTTAAATCTTTTATTTTATTAAAACCAAAGCCTGTTTTATCAATTGATTCTATTACATTCGGTTGAGTAAATGTGTTATTAACTTCTTCCCATGAACTAAGTTCGCGACTTAGTGGTAATAAATATATACGATTACCCCATAAATCACATGTTAATATTTCTTCAGATTCCCATTCAATATAATTATCTTCATTTGTATTATATTCTTTTTTCCATTCAAAATTTATTCTTGCAAATTCGATATCAATATCTTGTAAATTAATTTTATCTTCATCATTATATCTATAAAAACTTAACATTATATATTTACCTATATTATCTATATAATTTGTATTTAATGGTAGTTCATCTATTTGTCTAGTATAATTATTTGCAATATTGGTAGTTAATGACATTATTATATATTTTTTAATACTTATTTGACTTCTTAATTTATTTGGTAATACCGATGATTCAATTAATAAACTTAATTTTGTATTTTGTATATCTTCTAAACATTGTATTGTAAATACTACATCAGAATATACCAAACTAACAACTGGCAATCCATTTAAATTATCATTTAATTTTATATAATTAAAATTATAAATTGGAATTTGTAATTCATTATTTTCAGTATCTTCCTTTATATTATCTCCTGTAAATATTTGTTGTAATAAAGCATTACTTATTTTAATTCGGTCTGTTTGAGTGCTTGATACTGTAAACATTATTTGTGAATTTAATATTGCATTTTTAATATTTTCATTTATTCCAAATTCATCATCATTTATTTTTATACATAAATATACCTTATTTATAACATCTACATTTCTAGGTAGTCTAAAATTAAATACTAAGTTATTCATGGTATTTTTAACTCCTTTTATTCTTGTAAAACCATTACTTGCATTATTATTTGTTAATGCTTCTATTAATAATTCACTACTATTTTTTTCATTTAAGTATTCATTACCAAATTCATTTAATTGATTAATTTTATTTTCAAATTCATCTTTTTCTATTTCCATTTGTTTTTTATCATAATTTAATTCTTTTTCTAATTCATATTCAAACTCATTTATATTATCTTCATGCCACGTTTTATTACTTTTATAACTTGATTTAGTTTTCATTTATTTTTGAATTTTATAATTATATATTATCTTATTATGCTTATAATAAAATTTGATAATTTATAATAATTCATTTATTATTTTATTTAAAAATAATTTAATCATAAATGGTTTATCCAGGAATCTTATTTAAAAATAATCATATTATTGAATCAAACCTAATTGATAATAATCAATTAATTAATATTTATGTAAAAGAGATATATATTTTTAAATATAATGACGTTTCTACTTACAATAGACCATATGATATAAATATTCGAGCTATTTATTATATAAATAATTTGGAATCTGGTATTCGTGATACTTTTATTATGGATTATAAACTACATAACGATGTTATAATAGATAATAATATCATTAAAATTTCGGTTAATAATCCTGTATTATATCCAAGTATTCTTAATAAAATTCCTAATATAACTGGAACTTTTACTGTTAGATTTACAAATGAAGCAATGAATCGATTTGCAAAATGGCTTAATAAACATTTTTAATTAAATATGATGAGTTAAGACAATGACTTATTTTATTTTACTTTCAAGAATAGCATATGATGTCGCTGTTAAAGTCGCACTAATATGCCATAAAGTATGAAATATTTTATATTGATGCGTTCTCTCAATATCTTTATTTCGACCAGTTCCTAAATAATAAAAATAGAAACTTTGCAATATCATACCTGTATATAATAATTGGTAATTTGAATAGTAAATTTTAACTATAAAATTTGCACAACATAATGATGAAAAAAACATATCTAAATATAAAAATAATTTTAATGATTCATATGTTATATGATATAAAAATGCAGATTCACTTGATAATAAAATCAGTGTTGATTGTATAATATCACCATTCAAATAAAATAAATAATATGGAAATATATTTAATAATAATGATAATGTAACTAAATCATAATTTGATTTCATTTTATATTATATTTTATAAATGGCTATAAATTAAAATATACTAAAAATTTGATTTAATTTGAATTAATTAATTATTATACCAAAAATTTAAATAAATGACAGTATCAAGTTATACACAAATTGTTGGCATATTTATTAATATACCTGTTTTCTACAAGTTTATTAATAAATTAATTAATGATGAATTTTGTTCTGATAAATATTTACCAGAATTAATTAGAATCACTGCTAATTTCAATGTTGAAGAACACACTGATTTTGATGAATTAGATTATGAAGATGATATTGAAACTATACATAAATCTAAAATAATTGCAAATTATTTAAATAAAAAAAATGTAAATGGTATATTTAAAAACATTAATAAATTTGTTGTTAAAATAGCCCCTCATTCATATAGTAATTGTGAAAATATAAATAATAATCATATCATAATTGGATTAAAATTACAAGAATTTTATAATGATCCAGAATCTGATTGCCAACCTGGACATATGTCAATTAATGAACCTGATATAGATTTAATTGAAAAATATGCAACTGAATTTAAGTTAATAATGATGGAAGATTTTTCAGATTATAAAGTTAAATTATATACAGTTCCAAATGATTGCTTTTGTTGTTCATAAGATAAAAGAAAAATATATTTTTATTTTTTTATTATAATTATATATGGATTCATTAATAAAAAAAACCTTAGATGACCTTTATAATATAATTAAAGATATTGATGTTAATAATATTGCAATATCATTTAATGGTGGTAAAGATTGCACAGTAGTTTATTATTTAATAAAAGAATTTAATATGAAATATAATTTAAATATTAATAATTTAGTTTATTTTGAAGACGTTTATGAACATATCAAAATGAAATCATTTATTAATAATATTTTTAAAACATCTAATATGAATATTATAACAACTAAATTATCTTTTAAAGATGGATGTATTGATATATATAATAAATTTAATATTCAATATATTATAATGGGACAACGTATAACAGACCCATTTTGTGAAAATTTTAATTTAATTGAAAAATCAAGCTATAAATTAGATTTTGATATGTTTAGAATAAATCCAATTTTATATTGGAAATATAATGAAATTTGGAATTATTTAGAAGATAAAGAATATTGTGAGCTTTATAATAATGGTTATACAAGTATAGGTAATATTTATAATTCGATTCCAAATTCATTTTTATTTAAAAATAATAGGTATATTCATGCTAAAAATTTAGAAAATTATGAATTTGAGCGTATGTCTAGAATTAATGATATTAGAATTAAAATTTTAAATGGAACAGTTATTCATGGTAATAAATATGGTAGAACTATTGGATTTCCAACAATAAATATTTCAATAAATAAAATACTTAATATTGACTTAGGAGTATATTTGTGTCATGTATTATTAGAAAGTAAATTATACAATGGTATGCTTTATTATGGTAACAATTCACTTGACAATGATAAGTTAATAATAGAAGTTAATTTATTTGACTATTCTGAAGATTGTTATGATAAAATAGTAGAAATAAATATATTAAAAAAAATTAGAAATCCAATTAAAATTAATAATATTGATGAATTAAAATTATTATTAGTTGATGATAAAAAAAAATGTATTGAAGAATTAAATTTTATTCATCAATAAATGGTTCTAATAAATCTATATCATTCTCTACGGGTATCATTATATAATTTGCGAAATGAAATATGAATTCTGCTGGAACATGTTTATATTCCGGTATTCTTTTAAGTAATTCATCACTTATTTCTCTATCGAAAAAGGTTCTAAATATATTTGAAATTTGATAATGGTCTGCTGGTCTCATCTCAATTTTAAGATTTACTCGACCAGGTCTATAAATTGCATTATCTATTTTATTTATATAGTTTGTAGTCATTATAACTATAGAACCTTCTTTGGTTAATGTTCCATCTAGAATATTTAAAACATACTCCAATGTTAATGGTGTCTCACCTTCATTTAATAATGATGTAATTGTTTTTGAATTAGTTGAATCATCTGTTCTACTTAAAAATACATCATTCATTGCATCTATATCTTCTATACAAATTATTCCTTGTTCAGATGTTTTTGTATTTACATAATCAAATAACATTGCTAATTCTTGATTGGTTTTAATTCCATTCATATCTAAATAATAGATATTACGATTCATTTCAGATGCGATTGTTACGATTGTTGAACTTTTTCCACAACCAGGTAATCCATATAACATAATACCCATTCGATTCGGTAATCCGAATTTTGATAATTTATCTTGATTATCGCGATAGTTTTTTATTATATTTGTAAGTGAATCTTTATCTTTTTTACTTAAATACATAGTTGATAAGTCTTTATAAACCTCATTAATTTGTGTAGATTTAATTTCTTTTTTAATTTCAATCTTTTCTAGGTTCTTTGAAGGAGCTGATAGTATCATTTTTGCAATTAATTCAGAATAAGCATTATGTATATTAAAAGCTTTTTTTGGTGAATTTTGATTATCATTATTTTCAGAATTTGTTTCTGAACTATTTAATGATTCTTTTAATGAATTTAATTTTGTTTCCCATTCTGTATATTCTTGATTTAATTCTAATTTTTTTACTTCATTATGTTCAATCTTAATTGAATATACTTTTACTTTATTTCCATTTTTAGCCTTTTTATGATTTGATACTTGATTTACAAATTCGAAAAATCTTGTTTGTAATTCATGTTTATCTAAAATTGTATTTGATTGCAACTTAATATTATTAAATTTTAAATCATACTTTGGACGTTCTTCCTCATTGATTTTAAGAAATGGTTTTATATCACATAATTCACATAATTGATTTGTTAAATTATCTAAATTATAATGTAAAAACTCATTACTTTTACATTCTGTTTTTTCATTATAAAATTTATCACCTATAATTACTAATGGTTGCAATAAATTATATCCATTTAACGTATCTATTAAATGACGTATTGAAATACATGTTGAATATCCAAATATTTTTTTAATACCTTTATTATGTGCTGAATTAAAATATTTTAATACTTCTGATTCGATTGGATAATAATCTTTATTCAAAATTGAATCTCTATCCTCTCCACTTAACATTAATGCATTAAAAAGTAATAAACCTAATAAAACTAATACATGTTGATTCCATTTATTATTTTCATCATTTACTATTCTTGAATCTTTTAATGTAATATTAAAAATATTATGAAAAAGACCTACATCCTTTTGACATTTATTATTGAAAATACGTATATATTTTATTAAATGATCATCCCAATTTAAACTTGATATTTTATCTGCATATCTTTTATCTAAAATTGAATAAATTGTTGGTATAAAAACTTTTAAATTTGCTTCTATTTTATCTTCTTTTATTATTGGATTTCCATTGAATCTATATTCTGAATCTGGCATGCAATTATCTGTATGTAAAATTGTTTTTTTATTATATTTATTTTCCATTTTAACTTTAACATCTGTTAAAAATTCTGCAATCCATTCATCAGTTTCAATTTTAATATGTTCCCATATTTCGTATCCAACTATTGTATAATTATCACGTTGTTCTGCTTCGGCTATTTCATTAAAATCATATTTAATACAATTACTGTATTGTTCAGATATTATATTATTCCAAAAACTGACTTGAAAATTGATAAAACAATCTAAATTAGTTTTATATGTTTTATTAAATTCTAATTTATTGAATTGTAAATCATTTTCAGAATAATCAGTTTTATTCTCATTTTTTAAAAAAGGTAATCCTAATTGTTTTTTGATTTTAAATATATTTATGAACTTTTGAAATAATTCATAAATAAATTTTGTTAATTCAAATTCTTTTAATTTAGTTAAAAAATGGTCTATTATTCCATTTAATAACTTTTTAAATTGGTCCATACCCATGAACAAAAACATTTTCAATAAATAATTTTTGGCCTCTCCATTCCCATTTGAACTATTATCATTCATTAATTTTGATAACATCTGGGATGAAATTAATTGTTCCATAAAGTTATTTGATTGAAAATTAGTATTCATGTTTGAACTGGAAGTTGTCATTTTTTTTATTTTTTAATATAAACATATTTCTTATTTATAAAATCAAATTTTTATCATATTAGAATTTATATTTAGTATCTTTTTTTTTTAATGCTTATAATTTATTGAACATATCTTACATTAGTCTTATTAACACTTTTATTATTATTGTCAATGTTAAGTTGTATGACAATTGCTACTTTTATATGATAATTTAGATTGTCTTATTTTATTTGTTAATTAACCAATCATTTTCTAATTTCATTAAATATGGTAATCATCGATTATTAAATAATTATTATTATCAATGTTAAGTTGTATGACAATTGCTACTTTTATCTGATAAATTAGATTGACTTATTTTATTTGTTAATTAACCAATCATTCTCGATTTTAATTAAATATGAAGTCTAATGTAGAATAACGTATATTTATATATATTTTACTCAATATAAAAAAATATATTATATATTACATAATTGTTTTTGCGGTTATATTAATTATATCACATATATTATTTATAAATACTGATAATTGTCTTATTAAACCGATAATAAAACATAAACAATTTAAAATTATAGAAATAATTCAAAAACTTAAGAGTTTGTTATTTTAATAAAAAAGTAATTTAAACTTAGGAATCAAATTTCCCTGCCTCAGTTTATCCTTAATTAGACTTTTTTTAAACTTATTTTCTTTATTTAAATTGATTTGTTTTTATCGTAAATATATTTAAATAAATAATTATTATCATAATTATAATGATTTATTAAAGTTTGATAAATAAAATAAACATAATTTATGATTTGTAATTTTTAAGTATATTTATATATTAATAATTATTAGATTAAGTATAATAATATTGCATATAGCGTAATTTAATCAAATAATATTTAAAATAATCGAAATAATTCAAAAGCTTAAGAGTTTGTCAAAAAACAATAAATTAAAAATCAATATAATTTCAGGAATCAAATTTCCCTGCCTCTGATTATCCTTAATTGGACTTTTTTTAAACTTATTTTCTTTATTTAAATTGATTTGTTTTTCTCGTAAATATATTTAAATAAATAATTATTATCATATTTATAATGATTTATTAAAGTTTGATAAATAAAATAAACATAATTTATGATTTGTAATTTTTAAGATAAATTTATATAAAAATAATTTTATAATTATATAAATAATAATGGATTCTATATGTAAAAGATGTGGTAAAGATTTTAATTATGATGCTTTGTTAAAAAGACATTTAAATAATAAAAATATTTGTCCACCTTTAATAACTAATATATTAAATGAAATATTAATTGATGAAATAAATAACAGAAAATCAACAAAGATAATTAATAATAAAAAATATTATATTTGTAAATATTGTAATAAACATTTAACGACTGCAACTGGTAAATCATTACATCAATTAAATTGTAATAAATCTAATAAAGATAATCAAAAAGCAATATATAATTTAACAAATAGTAATAATAATTCAATTACTAATAATACAGATAATTCTATTAATATTCAAAATAATAATAATAATACAACCAATAATAATATTATTTTAGATAATGTAGATTTAATTAATAGTATGATAAATCAAAAAGAATTAAGTCCATATATAAGGTCATTTCCATCATATACAATTGGTCATTTATATAAAGATAATAATTTATTATTAAATGATACATTACACCGTTGTAAAGGTGAAGATTTATTACCGACACATGCTCAACATAGTCAGTATAATTTTGTTTTAGAATTATTTAAAGTTATATTATCTGTTAATGATTTTAGAACTAAAAATATGTATATTGATAATATTACTGATGATATTGCACATATTTATCTTGATAAAAAATTTTATAATATATCTGTAGAAAAATTATTTAAAATTATATGCTCTCATTTACCTACTTTAGTAAAAATTATTCGTAAAAAGGTTGATACTTTTAAAGAAATGGATAAAGATGATAAAGATTATTTAAATTTTTCATGTTTAAGATTTACTGAATTTATTAAAAGTGATAATGATAAAACATATTTAATAACTGAAATTTTAAATTGTATTTATAAAAATAAAAATGAAATTTTAAATGTTATTAATTCAGAAGAATATGATTTAAGTAAATTAAATAATGATAATATTATTGAAATTAATACAAATGAAACTAATTATATACGCAAATCACTTAAATTACCTATTAAAAATCAAGATGAAATTGAATCTGTAGATTTATTAATTACTGATAAAAAATATCGTATTAATAATTCTATAAATACGAATGATACAATTACTATTGAAGAAGAACATAATATTAAAGTTAATTTTGATAAAGCTGCGACCAAAATATTTCCAGATAATAAAATTTGTTATAAAGCTAGTTATCGTGATATTGAATTATGGTATAATCAAACCTGTATGTTAGGTTGTTTATCGAAAGGTAAAAATAATAATCTTATTCCAATTAACGATATTAAAAATATAATTGATGCATTATATAATAATAAAATTGAAGTTGTTAATTAAAATAAAAATAATGATATGATTATACTTAAATAATTTGATGGTTGGGAAGAACCATGGGTTCTTTCAATATGGTATTCTTGACCAAGTTGCATAATGTTCTATAAATTCTTGCGGAAATTTAATTAACGCCGATATTGTTGGATATAATATTGTTCCAAATTCTTTTGAAATTACACGGATATCGCTAATATTTAAATTAGGCGATACGTTATTTAGTTCAGAAGTTATTTTTTTAAATTCATCCATGAATTCTATACCTATTACCATATGCATAAACATCCTAAATCCATTATTTGAAACTACTACGTCTAATTCACAATTAGATGTAATATTTTTTTCAAAATAGTATAACCAACATAAACCTAGATAATCTATTAATTCTTGTTCAGGTGATTCATCGATTTTTTTGATTATAATTCTATAATTATAAAATTTATAGACTTTTGCATCTATTAATTCACGTCTATCTGATATTTGAATAATATCTAAAGCTTGTATAAATTCTTTTATCCAATAATCATGAATTGCTAAATAAATCTCTTTTAATTCTTTTTTGTCTTTATAATGTTGGTTAATTACATTTATTAAACAATTACGTCTTTTTTCATTTACCATATTTAAAAATGCATTATTTTTATTAAATTTATCTGTATAGTCCATTGTTTTCATTACCATCTTAAATACCCATTTATTCGACCATAAATCTATTTTAGTATTATCTACATGAGATTTATCGACATAACATACTACATCACTATCCTCTTTTTTTGAAATTTTAGGTTGATAATCATCTTCGTAAATTGTTGGTAATTTAGATGGTTTAAACTTTTGATATTTAGAACGCATTTTAATTATTGATTTACTAGTTTTTATTAAAAAACATAATCATCGAATAATGTCAAATTTTAATTATACATTTCTAATTATACGATGATTTAATTTTTATAAGTGGCTAAATAAAAAAAAAATAATATCATGTTTAAACTTATTCAAATTCAATTGATTTTGCTTTTGAAATAAATCCTTCAAGCTTTATCATTATTTTTGATAGAAAATTATTAGATATTGATAATTCAGAAGAATGACTATATAATTTTGCTAAATAATCATCGCATATATTTATTATATTTTCTTTTACTTCTCTTAATGTTTCTTTTTCATCATGACTTTCATATGCAACTTCATTATTATAATTTTCTAATAACCAATGCATACAATAATCAAATAATCCTTCATTAAAACTGTCTTCATTTTTAGCTCTTAATAATGTAATTTTATCATTTATTGTAAAATATGCATCATCGCTTCCATCAAATATAAGATTAAGAAATCTTTTTTCAAAATTACTTAATTCTTGTTCATTATTATTTTTATCAATTATACATTTTTCAATTATTTTAAATTGTTTTTTTTCTTTTTCAATAAATTCATCAATATTTTCAGATTCAATAACTTTATCTTCTAAACATGAATAGTATTTTAAATTGATTTTTAACATTTTGATTTTTTAATTAGGTTTTAATTTAGTTTAAATTTAGTTTTAATTAGTTTTTTTTAATTTTAATAAATATAAAAATTACACTTATCAAATTTTTTTATAAATTTATTAAGTAAGTTCAAATTAATCGTTTTACTAATTTGTATAACGGGCTAAATGGGTTATCAACAGTTGAACATCTATATCTATTGAAAAAAATAAATCGTTGTAATAAACTCGATGCTAATCATTTATTTCTGTTGAAAGACATAAATCGATGCTAATCATTTAGTTCATTAACAGAACTAAACTCGTAATTACACATTTCCAAACTATATATACTGCTTGTATTAAAAGTAAATTGAATTAATTTATCATTTATATCTGGAATACACATATAATTTGTTGCAAATGCACCATTATCTTTAAATGGTGGTTCTTTAACCATATTTTCATGAACTTTATAATAATATATATCATAAAATTCATCATCATAGATTTTATCTAATTCTTTTTTACTATAACTTTCATCATAATGTTTCTTTATGAAATGTCCATCGACTTGCATTGAGCCTATGTATTCTGAAACGACTTTTTGAAATCTTTCACTTAATAAATCCATTTTATATTTTTGAATTATTATCATTATTAATTTATAACTTATCAAATTTTCATTTTTTTATCTAACTCATATGTTCTATT
>JACCDX010334657.1_pt1 | contig 26999 bp, 17 predicted proteins | sample 7449681 | NCBI WGS metagenome assembly JACCDX01 (sample SAMN15323450, study PRJNA562643) | freshwater metagenome | isolation source: river surface water | place: USA:Blue River Watershed | collected 2017-08-18
CCGACGACCTCTCCGCCTGGACACAAATCTGGTCCAGCACCGGTAACGCCAACCAGTCCGGCGGCGTCACCGTAGCCGACACCGAACTGCTCTCCTCCAACCCGCGTCGCTTCCTCCGCCTCCGCGTGACCTATCCTTGAACTTTACCCCGTTCCCTACGCCTGCTCGTTGATCGTGTTTACGCGCCTCGCCTTCTCCCTGCTTCTCCCCCTAAGCTTGCTCGCCGCCGAGCCCGTCGGCCGGCGCGATCTGCGCGTTCACGATCCGTCCACCCTAGTCCGCGCGGAAGGCGCCTGGTGGCTTTTCGGCACGGGCAACCGCATCCTCACCGCTCGCTCCGACGATCTTCGCACCTGGCGTCGCATGGATCCGGCGCTCGCCGCTCCGCCGCCTTGGGCCGCGGAGGTCGCGCCCGGCAACAAACGCGCACACTTCTGGGCGCCCGATGTCATCCGCGTGGGTGATCGTTGGTTCCTTTACTATTCCGTCTCCGAATTCGGCAAAAACATCTCAGCCATCGGACTCGCCAGCTCCCCCGTCCTCAATCCCTCCGACCCCGCCCATGGCTGGAAAGACGAGGGCGTCGTGATCCGCTCCGGCCGCGGGGATGATTTCAACGCCATCGATCCCTCGCTCCTTCTCGACGCCGACGGCCGTCTCTGGATGTCTTTCGGTTCCTTTTGGAGCGGACTTTTTCTCGTCGAACTCGACCCCGCCACCGGCCGCCGGCTAGACCCCGCCAAGGAGCCGATCCAGCTGGCGTGGTCGGAACAGATCGAGGCGCCGACCCTGTATCGTCGCGGCGATTATTACTACCTGTTCGTCAACGAAGGCCTCTGCTGTCGCGGCAAAGAAAGCACCTACCGCGTGCTCGTCGGCCGCTCGCGCTCCGTGACCGGCCCCTACCTCGACGACAAGGGCCGGGACCTTCGGGAGCGCGGCGGCCGCCTGGTCCTAGGCACGCAGGGTGATTTCATCGGCCCCGGACACGCGACCGTCGTGAACGACGGCGACAAGCAGTGGCTCGCCGTGCATTTTTACGACGGCTCCCGCAACGGCGCCGCGACCCTGGGCCTCCGCGGTCTCGCCTGGACCGACGACGCCTGGCCCCGCGTCGCAGACTGACACCCCTCTTCCGAAACCCGCCCATCCCCCACCCATGTTCCCCCGTCTTCGCCCCTCCCTCGCCTTGCTCGCCGCGGCCCTCGCGCCGTTCCCGGCCATCGCCCTGCCCCAGGTTGAAAATCTCGGACGCGGCCTCGTCGCCGTCGCCGAAGCCGATGGTCGCGTATTCCTCTCCTGGCGCCTGCTCGCCAACGACCCCGCCGACATAGCCTTCAATATCTACCGCTCCACGACCGTCCCCGCCGGCAAGGCGCCTTTCGACTTCGGCGAATACAAATCCATCCCCGACGTGCTCGCCGGCACCGTCAAACTCAACGCCGCTCCGATTTCCGAGGCCACTTGGTTTGTCGATTCCACTCCGGCGCTTCAGAACAACACCACCTATTTCGTCCGCCCCGTGGTCAAGGGCGTCGAGCAGGCGCAGTCCCGCGCCGCAATTCTCGCGGCGGGCGCCGAGCCCCGCGCCTACCACTCCGTCCCGATGATGAACCCGCCCGGCTACGAGCCCCTCGAGGGCTCCGCCGCGGATCTCGACGGCGACGGCGAATACGAACTGATCGTCATGCAGGCCGGACGCCACCTGGACAACTCCCGCGGCGGCGTCACCGACGCGCCCATCCTCCAGGCCTACAAGCTCGACGGATCCCTCTTGTGGGAGATCCATCTCGGCAAAAACATCCGCGCCGGCGCCCACTACACCCAGTTCATCGCCTACGATTTCGACGGCGACGGCCGCGCCGAGCTCGCCTGCAAGACCGCCGACGGCACCACCGACGCCACCGGCAAGGTCATCGGCGACCCCAAGGCCGACTACGTCAACGACCGCGGCCACATCATCGCCGGCCCCGAGTTCCTCACCGTGTTCAACGGCCTGACCGGCGCCGCCATCGACACCGTTCCCTACGAGCCCGCCCGCCACCCGACCAATCCGCTCACCCCCACCCGCGAGGAGCTCAAGGCGGTCTGGGGCGACGGCAACGGCAACCGCTCCGAACGCTATCTCGGCGGCGTGGCCTACCTGGACGGCAGCCACCCCAGCCTCATCATGGCTCGCGGCTACTACACCCGCACCACCATCGCCGCCTGGGATCTCAAGGACGGCAAGCTCGTCAAACGCTGGCTCTTCGACTCCGCCGCCGGCCCCGAGTCGAACCGCGCCTTCGGCGGCCAGGGCGACCACGCCCTCTCCGTCGCCGACGTGGACGGCGACGGCCGCGACGAGATCGTCTACGGCGCCATGGTCCTCGACGACGACGGCACCGGCCTCTACAGCACCGGCTGGGGTCACGGCGACGCTCTCCACGTATCCGACTTCAACTACCAAAACCCCGGCCTCGAGATCCTCACCATCCAGGAGCGCTTCGACAAGCAGGGCATCTCCCTCCGCGACGCCAAGACGGGCCGGCCGCTCGTGCTCGTGCCTTCCGTGAAGGCCGACGAGGAGGGCGGCGACAAGGGCGAGGGCCCCGGACGCGGCATCGCCCTGAACATCGATCCGCGCACCCCCGGCGCCGAGGTCTGGGGAATCGGCGCCGGTATCACCGACATGTTCGACTCGGAGGGGCATTTCCTCCGCAAGCGCCCCGCCGACCTCCCCGCCAACTTCGCCGTCTGGTGGGACGGCGACCTCCTTCGCGAGCTCCTCGACCAGAACTTCGTCGACAAGTGGAACTGGGAAACCGAGTCGGTCGACCGCCTGCTCACCGCCCACGAGTGCACCTCCAGCAACGGCACCAAGGCCACCCCCTTCCTCTCCGCCGATCTCTGGGGCGACTGGCGCGAAGAAATCGTCTGGCGCACGCGCGACGGCTCCGCCCTCCACATCTACACGAGCACAATCCCCACGAAATATCGCATGGTCACGCTGATGCAGGACCCGCAATACCGCTGCGCGATCGCCTGGCAAAACGTCGCCTACAACCAGCCCCCGCACCCGAGCTTCGCCCTCGACCCGAGCCTCCCGCTCCCCAAGCGCAAGCCAGTCCAGGTGCTCGGCTCGCTCGCCCGCTGATCGCCTTTTCCGCTTTCACCAGTCTCTCGCCGCCGCCTCGTCCGAGGCGGCGGTTTTTGTTTGGACACCGGGAAGTCGATCAGAGTCGCGGAAGAGGAGCCGCGGATCGTGTCTCGTAGAGCCGGTAGGCGAGACGCCGGTTGAGCTGCACCAGATCGAAATGCGGCGTGTCGGCCACGTTGAGAAACCCCCGCAGCGTCGCCTCTCCGTCCGCGCGCCCCGTGAGCGGCTGGTCTCGGAACTGGAAAAAGTGCGCGCCCACCAAGGCCGGGTGGACGAAGGCCTCGCCGAGCCAGCGCTCCATCTCCTGCAGTCGCTCGCCTTGGTCCTGCGTCATCACCTGCCCGCGCCACGGCGTCTGGCCCAGGTCGCTCGTCACGCCAAACTCGCCGACGATGAAGGGCGCGTCCACCGCGCCACGATATTGGTTCAGACGACCCGCGGGCCGCTCGTAGATGTTGTAGCCGATCACGTCGCAGTATTTCGCCGCAACCTCGACCACCGAGCGGTCGATATGCCCGTGAAACCGGCAGCCGAGGTAAAGATTGTTCGGCGCCACGCGCTTCACCGCCGCGCGCACGGTGGAGAAATACATCTCCGCCATCTTCAGGCCGAAGTCCGCGCAGTCGGATTTAAACGCCTCCGTCTGCGGCTCGGGCGTTTTCCTCTCCGCCAGCAAGGCGTCCCACGACGCATGCTTCACGCCCCAAGCCCGGTTCAGGGCCGAGATCTCGCGGTGCTTCGCCTTCAGGTGCGCGATGAAGGCCTTTTTCGTCCCCGACTCGGGCGCGGCTTTGAGCGCGCCCTGCGCGGCCCGCAACGCCCCGCGCCCCGCCCCCCATGTCAGCTCGTTGTCGACGAAGTAGCCGAGGTTCCACGGATCTCCCGCAGTCATTCCCTTTTGACGGTCCATCGCCTCGTTGACCGAACGTTCGAAGGCGGGGTCGAATACGTCGGGGAAATGATCGAGCCGCAAGGGCGCCGAGCCGACCGCGACCACGTAGGGCGTCTTGCGCTTCAGGTAGACGACGGGATCCGACCAGTTGGCCATCGTATTCATGCCCCAGTTACGCAACCGGGCGTGGAGAGCCTCGGCGGTCGCTTCGCGCCAGCCGGGTCCGTATTTCCGCTCCGCGTTGAGCCCCGAAAAAGAGAAGGAGCGCCATTCCTTGCCGTCCTCGTAATACATGAAGCGCGCGCCCCGACCGCGGCCCCAGTATTTGGCCGCTGGCCCCTCCGGAGAGGGTAGCTCCGCGAACCAGGATTCCTTGCCCGTGACGGGGCTGCCCTCCCCGCCCGCGCTGACCCCGGTGGGGCCGTAGGACCAGAAAAGCGTGCCGTCGGGGGTGACGAGCCACCACTTGCCGTCGACCTTCTCGGTGCGGAAAAAGCCGGTGGCCTTTCGACGCGGCCCGTTTTTCCACCCACCCCACTTGTCCCAGTCGGCAGGGCCGGGATAGGCGGCCATCTCGGCCTCGTCCTTCTTTTTCACCGCCTCGAAATCTGCGTCGGAGTGGATCTTGTCCGGCCAATCGGCGTGCATGTATTGGCCGAACTTGTCCACGAAAGGCAGGAACGGCACCGGACCCGGCGCACCCTCGCCGCGCGCGGTCACCGCCTCGACCACGACACCGGCGCCCGTCTGCGCGCCCTCGTCCGCCTCGAGCCACGCGGACACACGCGCGACCTGCGCGGGATCGAGCGTGTTGTCCCGCACGTTGAGGTTTTTGAAATACATGAAGAAGGGCTTGAAGGGCACGTAACCCGGATCCTCTGGCCGCCGCATCAAACGGAGGCGCAGCTCGCCTTTCTCTCCCGGCGCAAGCACCCGAGCGTTGCGCACATTGTCCGTGACTCCCTTCGCCTCCGGATTCTCGGCGCGAGCCCAGACCGTGACGCGCTCGCGGCCGGTGTTGCGCAAAGTAAAATAGAGCGAGTCGTGGCGCGAAAGATCCCAAGGGCTCCGCCCGGAGGCCGGAGTCAGCGTGAGCGGCGTCTTGCCTCCGACGACGGGGGCGCGTCCCGCTCGCGCATCATCCAGCAGCGAAAGCGGCGCCGGCTCGGCCGCGTGCACGGCAACCAGCGGCCCGCCCAGGGGCGAAAGGGAAAGAAGGACACTCAGCAGGACGAACGACGACGAGGAGGAACGAGGCATGGGGGCGCGAATGGTCGCGCTCACGCATACCCGTCCCGCGATGTTTTGCAGCCCGCGCCGCCCGCTCGCTTGCTTTATCGTCTAACCGACGGCGTAGCCACGCCAAGGAATCCGCCGCGGCGACACCGTCGTGGCCGCGGCGGTCTGGCGTGCTTCACTCCTTGGCCGTCTCAGGCGCCGGGATGAGCATCAAATCGAGACTCTTGCCGCCTGTGAGCAGACCCGATTGCACCAAAATGCGCGTGCCGTCGGGGCTGAAGTTCGGGTGCGTGTGATCGGGCTTCATCACGTGTCCGGTGGAGAGAAGCCGAATCTCGCCGCTGCGGCGATTGATCAGAAAGACCTCGCCGTCGAAATTGTCGCCCAAGGCCCAGCGTCCGTCGGGAGTCGCCTGGCTGTGCCAGAAGCCCTGTCCGCGCGAGGTCTGGCCGATCGGCGTCACCTCGTCCGTGCGGAGATTGATCGCCATGATGCCGGTGGGACGCTTCCGCAGCTCGGGCGTGTGTCCCATGAGATTGAAGACAAGCGTGTCGCGATCGACGACGACCTCGTGCGTCACCCAGTCGTTGTCGGCCTCCTTGAAGACCGGCCGGTTGCCCGTGCCGTCGGCGCGCACGGTCCAGACGCGCTGGGGGGCGTCGCCGCCGGTCTCGTTGCAATACACGATTTCGCCCGGCACCCACGGGTTCACCTGAACGTGGCCCATCAGGAAAGGCGTGCGCAGCACGATGCGGTAGGCGCCGGTCTTCAGATCCACCGCCGCGATGCCACTCGGCACCTGCGGGATAGGCTTGTCCTTCTCGCGCGGCGGGCCGTCCGCGAAGCGCACGCCGAAGTAGGCCGCGCTCTCGTCGGCGTCGATGTCGAAGCCGCCCGCCCCCTTATGTTCGGAGGGAAGCGTGGCGATCTCGCGCTCGTAGGCGGCGCGATCCTTCAGGGCGCCGGCGGCGCTGTCCGCCAGCAAGGCCGCCAGGTCGAGCACGACGAGCCGCTGCGGCCCCTCCGCGGGTTTGCCGCGAAGAAAGAAGAGCCGCATCCCCTGGCGCGAGACATTGAGGGATCCGGTGTCCACATTCGGCCCGTCCGTGAGCTGGACGATGTCGCCCGTGATCTCGTTCACCGCATAGGCCTGGGGAGTCTTGGCGGGATTGCGATCGGATGAGCGGAAGATGATGTGAACCCCGTCCGTGGCCCACTGGGGATGCGTCTGGTAGATCTTCATGTCGTTGCTCGGCCCGTCCGTGAGCGTGACGAGGGAGCGTCCGGTCACGCGGTCGACGATGATCCGCCGCTCCGGCGGCGAGCGACGGCCAAGCTCGGACTCGGCGGCGAAAACCTGGGCGGACACGGCGAGGCAGCAGACCAGCAGGGGAAAACGCATGGCGGTTCGGATAGGACGAGGGGGTAAAACGACGCGATCACGTCGCCGGGGAAGAAGAGCGACCGTGTCGCCCCCTTTCGCCAAGGCGACTCCCGAGCGGTCGAACCGTAAGATCAAGGCGCCGAACTCGCCGCCGGCAGGGGCTCCGCCGCGAAGTCGCGAATCTCGAGTCGCGACCAGACGGTGCGAAAACCGAACCAGCCCGCTCGCAGCGGCTCGGGGTCGAGGTAATCGAACAAGACCTTCCCATCCCGCGACCAAGTCGTGCGTCCCCGCGCGTCGACGGTGATCTCGATCACATAGGCCCGCCCCGCCTCGAGCAGAGCCGCCTTCTCCTTGCGATCATGCTCGGGCAGCAAGGGCCGTGCGCCTTGTCCGTCGTAACGCCGGAAACGCGTGGTGGTGTTCCCGTTTCCACCGCAGCCGACGTAGTAGGTCTTCAGGCCGTCATAAGCCGAAAAACGCCCGTCGCGACCGGTCTTTTCCCTCGCGAAGAAATCCTCCGGCGACCGGGGATCCGTCGCCATCCAGAAACAGTTCAAATCCGAGACCCGACGGTCCTCGCCGCCGGTGACCGTGGCCGTGAAGCGGATTCGCACCGGCGCACGCACCGGCTCCCTCCGCCACACCGTGACGCCGGCCTTGTCGTCGATCACCAGCACGCCGGCTTGCGCGCGCACGGACCCGCCCGGTTGCTGTTCCACGACCCATCCGCGCAAATCCTCGGCGAAGATTTCGCCCGCCCGGGCCGACGTGATCGCGACCGCGGTTCCACAAACCAAGGCCATTGCCCAGCGGGAGATTGCTTTCATACTGTAAGGTTTCTCTACCGATTGCCGGTCCGTCACCTGCGGTCGAGTTTTACCGTCAGATCTCCGTCGCCCCAAAATCATGCATCCCCTCTGCGTTCGCCGGTGGGCCGCCGCCGGCCTTTTGCTTTTGCTCGCCGCCTCGTCCACTCGCGCCGTTCCCCTTCCGCCCCCGCTCGAGCCGCTCCAACGGGGCTTGGTCGCCCTAAAACAGGAAGACGGCCGTGTTTTCATCTCCTGGCGCCTGCTCGGCTCCGACCCCGCCGGCGCCGCGTTCAATCTCTACCGCGTCAACGACACCGGCGCGCCGGTGAAGCTCAACAGCTCCCCGCTCTCCGGGCCGACCTGCTACACCGACGCGGAGCCCGGACGCGGTGCGCTTCGCTACTTCGTTCGCCCCCTCTTCCAAGGCAAAGAATACGACGCCTCGCCCGCGTTCACCGTGGCTGCGGACGCGCCCGCTCGTCCTTGGCTTGAGATTCCCCTGAGCCGGCCCGAAGGCGGCGTCACCCGCCCTTGGGGCAAGTTCACCGAGGGCCAGTCCTACACCTATTCGGCCAACGACGGTTCCGTGGGGGATGTCGACGGCGACGGCGTGCTCGAGTTTTTCGTGAAGTGGGATCCCTCCAATTCCCACGACAACTCCCACGCGGGAGTCACCGGCGACACCTACCTCGACGCCTACCGCATGGACGGCACCCGCCTCTGGCGGATCGACCTGGGTCCCAACATCCGCTCCGGCGCGCACTACACCCAGTTCATCGTCTATGATTTCGATGGCGATGGCCGGGCCGAACTCGCCTGCAAGACCGCCGACGGCACGATCGACGGCGCGGGCAAGGTCATCGGCGACGCGAAGGCCGATCATCGCAATGACAACGGCTACATCCTTCGCGGCCCCGAGTTTCTCACCGTTTTCGACGGCCGCACCGGCGCCGCCATCGACACCGTCCCCTACGATCCGCCCCGGCATCCCGACACCGAAAACCCGAGCGGGGATCAGCTGAAAAAACTCTGGGGCGACGGCTACGGAAATCGCTTCGACCGCTTCCTCGCCGGCGTCGCCTCGCTCGATGGCAAAAGCGCCTCGCTCATCATGGCCCGAGGCTATTACACCCGCGCCACCGTCGCCGCCTGGGATCTCAAAGGCGGCAAGCTGGTCCGACGCTGGTTCTTCGACTCCGCCGCCGGCCCCGAGTCCAACCGCGCCTACTCCGGACAAGGCAACCACCAGCTCTCCATCGCCGACGTCGACAACGACGGCCGCGACGAGATCATCTACGGCGCCATGGTCCTCGATGACGACGGCACCGGTCTCCATTCCACGAAGCTCGGCCATGGCGACGCCTTGCACGTCGGCGATCTCGACCCCAAGCGCCCGGGCTTGGAGATCTTCGACATCCAGGAACCCTTCAGCGACGCCGGCGCGCATTTCCGCGAGGCGGACACCGGCAAGATCCTTTGGAAAAAACCTTCGTTGAAAGCCGGCGAGGACGGAGAAGGCCCCGGACGTGGCAACGCCATGGACATCGATCCTCGCCACCCCGGCGCGGAATGCTGGGTCAAAGGCGGCGGCATCTCCGGTCTTTTTAACGCCAAGGGGGTCTTGATCTCCGAAAGAGCCCCGGGGCCCTGCAACTTCGGCGTCTGGTGGGACGGCGATCCCCAGCGCGAGCTCCTCGACCGCACGTCCATCACCAAATGGAATTGGAAAGATTCCACGGAGACGCGCCTCCTCTCCGCCGTCGGCTGCGCGTCCAACAACGGCACCAAGGCCACGCCCGTTCTATCCGGCGATCTGCTGGGCGACTGGCGCGAGGAGGTCGTCTGGCGCACCGAAGACAGCTCCGCCCTTCGCATCTACATCAGCACGATCCCCACGCCCTATCGCTGCGTCACCCTGCTGCACGATCGGCAATATCGCTTCGCCCTGGCCTGGCAAAACGTCGCCTACAACCAACCGCCCCATCCGAGCTTCGACATGGCCACCAAGCTCAGCACGCCCTCGCGTTGACCGCCGCCGCGCCCCGCACCGCATAGCCCGCGACGGGCGCGCCGAGCGAATCATTGCCCTCACGCCGCGCGTCGACTCTCTGCACTCCTTCTTTCGTCCTCTTTCCTTCCCATGTCCAAGAACTCCTCCCTCACCTCCGGCTCCTTCACCCTTCCGGGCGAAGCCGGCTATGAGAAACTCACGCTCGACCTCGCGAAAAAGTGGGGCGCCGACACCATTCGCGACAGCGACGGCACCCAGCTCTCACCCGAGATCGTCCAGTCCGGCTACGACATCTATTCGACGGTCTGCCTCGTCCGCTCCGTCCAGCCCTGGGCCCGCGAGAACCTCAACAAGCTCCAGCAGAACTTCCTGATGAGCTTCCCGGTCGTGGCGGAAAAATCCTCCGTGTCGATCAAGCTCCTCGACGGCTACTTCACCGAGCAGTTCGTCGTGAACGCCGAGGACGATCCTCAAAAGTGGTGGCAGGTCTTCGACCGCACCACCGGCAAGGAGGTCGCCAAGAAGCAGTGGTCCTTCGACGCCAAGAAGGGCGTCGTGAAGATCACCGGCGCCGAGGCCGGCCACAAATACACCGTGAACTTCCTCGCCTTCCGCATCTGGGAGGAGATCTCGATGTATAACCACATCACCAACAACTGGGGCGACCGCGAGCATCTCGCCGCCGTCGATCCGATGCACCCGGAGACCCAGAAGGTGATCCTCGCCTTTCTCGACAAGTGGCTGAAGGAGCACCCCGACACCTCCGTCGTGCGCTTCACGTCGATGTTCTACAACTTCTCCTGGTTCTGGGGCTCCGACCAGAAGACCCTGCGCGACATCTACTCCGACTGGGCCGACTACGAGATGACCGTCAGCCCCCGCGCGCTCACCCTCTTCGCCAAGAAATACGGCTACAAGCTCACCTCCGAGGACTTCGTCAACGGCGGCCTCTACAACTCCACGCACAACGCCCCCTCGCGCCGCTACCGCGACTACATGGAGTTCATCCACGACTTCGTGATCGAGTTCGGCCGCAAGTGCATCGACCTGACGCACAAGTATTCGAAAAAAGCCTACGTGTTCTACGACGACCACTGGGTCGGCGTGGAGCCCTCCAGCCCGCGCTTCAAGGAGTTCGGCTTCGACGGCCTCATCAAGTGCGTCTTCAACGCCTTCGAGGTCCGTCTCTGCGCCCACTCCAAGGGCGTCGCCACCCACGAGCTCCGTCTCCACCCCTACCTCTTCCCCACCGGCCTCAAGGGCGAGCCCACCTTCAAGGCGGGCGGCAATCCCACCCTCGACGCGAAAAATTTCTGGATCGACGCGCGCCGCGGCATCCTCCGCGCCCCGATCGACCGCATCGGCCTCGGCGGCTACCTCTCGCTCGTCCAGCCCTTCCCCGACTTCCAGGACTACATCGCCGGCCTCGCGAACGAGTTCCGCCTGCTCAAGCAATTCCACGCCGGCGACGCGCCCTACGTCGCCCCCTTCAAGATCGCCATTCTCACCGCCTGGGGCGACCTCCGCGCCTGGGTCTCCTCCGGCCACTTCATCCCCGGCCTCGACTACATCGAGCTCGTCGAGTCCCTCGCCGGCCTCCCGCTCGACGTCGTGTTCATCAGCTTCGACGACCTCCGCAAGAAGGGCGTGCCGAAGGACGTGAAGGTCATCGTCAACTGCGGCCGCGCCGGCTCCTCCTGGAGCGGCGGCGCCGATTGGGACGACGCCGAGATCAACGCCCTCCTCACCCGCTGGGTGCAAAAAGGCGGCGGCCTCGTCGGCATCGGCGAACCCTCGGCCACGCCGAGCAAACCCGGCCAGTTCTTCGCCCTCTCGCACGTGCTCGGCCTCGACCGCGACCGCGGCGAGCGCCTCGCCAACGGCAAATACAAGTTCACCGTCGCCGCCGAGAAGCACTTCATCACCGCCGACCTCGAGAAGGAGCCCGACTTCAACAAGGAGGTCGAGGGCCTCTACGTCTTCGGCGCCGACACGAAAGTCCTCCTCGCCAAGGGCAACTCCCCGCGCCTCGCCACCCACGAGTTCGGCCAGGGCCGCGCCGTGTATCTCTCCGGCCACAAGTTCGACTACCAGAACACCCGCCTAATACACCGCGTGCTCTTCTGGGCCGCGAAGCAGGAGGCCGGATTCACGGTCTGGAACACCTCGAACATCCGCACCGAGTCCGCCTTCTTCGCCAAGCAGAAGAAACTCGTCGTGATCAACAACAGCGGCGAAGCGCAGAAGACCCAGGTCTGGGACGCGAAGGGCAAGGCGATCAGCGTATCCCTCAAGGCGCACGACATCGCCATTCTGGACGTCTAAGCCGCCCCCGGCCGCTTTGGCTTGTTCGGTTTAAAACGCCCCGGTCCGCGGACCGGGGCGTTTTTCGTATCTTCCCGCGCTCGTCCACCCCCGGCGGACTGGAAGCGCCATAGGCGGCGCGAAACAGAAAACCCGCGCATCCCGGGCCCGGTGGAGACGCACAAAAAAGCGCCGCTCCGATTGGAGCGGCGCCTTGAAGATCAGGCCTGCCTGAACAGACCGGCGATTAGGCGCCGAGCTGATAGCGGGTGAAACGACGGACGACCATGTTTTCGCCGGTCTTTGCGATGGTCTCGGTGAGCATCTCCTTGATCGACTTCTCCGGCTGTTTGACGAAGGGCTGGTCGAGGAGGCACACGGTGGCGTAGTATTTCTCCAGCTTGCCCTCGACGATCTTCTGGATCGCCGCGGGGGGCTTGCCGGCCACCTGGGCGGCGGCGATTTCGCGCTCCTTGGCCAGATCGGCCTCGGGCACTTCCTCGCGGCTGACCACGGAGGGATTGGCGGCGGCGACGTGGAGGGCGAGATCGTGGACGAGAGCCTTGAAGTCGTCGTTGCGGGCGACGAAGTCGGTCTCGCAATTGACCTCGATGAGGACGCCGACCTTGCCGCCGGTGTGGATGTAGCTGTAGACGATGCCTTCCTTGGCGACGCGATCGGCGCGCTTGGCGGCGGAGGCCGCTCCCTTCTTGCGAAGGATGGTGATCGCCTCCTCGACGTTACCGTTGGTCTCGACCAAGGCGCGCTTGCAGTCCATCAGACCGGCGCCGGTCTGGGCGCGCAGGTCGTTGACCATGGTGGCGGAGATAGTGGTGCTCATTTGGCTATGCTAAGGTGTAGGTGATCGGTGGATACCCGGGGAGATCAGGCCTTGGGGGCGGCGATCTTCTTGCGGGCGGGCTTCTTGGCGGCGTCCTCGCCCTCGGCGGCGGGGGCGGGCGCGGCGGCGTCGATGCCGGCGGCGGCGGCCACGGCGGCGGAAGCGGCCTTGAGGTCGGCGGCGCCGCGGTTGCCACGGCGGCTGTCGCGCTGGGCGAGACCGGACTGCACGGCGGCGACGATGGTCTCCACGATGATGCGGATGGACTTCACGGCGTCGTCGTTGCCCGGGACCGGGTGCGAGAGCTGGGTGGGATCGGAATTGGTGTCGACGAGGCCGACGCAGGAGATGCCGCAACGCTTGGCCTCGGCGACGGCGATCGCCTCGTGGTTGGCGTCGACGACGAACATGATCGAGGGCAGCTCGGGCATCTCGAGGATGCCGGCGAAGTTCTTGGTCATGCGGACCATCTCGCGCTTGATCGCGGCCTCTTCCTTGGAGGAGAGCTTGGCGAGTTCGCCGTTTTGCTCCTGCTGCTGATACTTCTTAAACTTGGCGATCGACTTCTTGACGGTCGCGAAATTGGTCAGGGTGCCGCCCAGCCAGCGGTCGACGCAGTAGGGCATGCCGGTGGAGTTGGCAGCCTCGCGGACGATCTCGCGAGCCTGCTCCTTGGTGCCGACGAAGAGCACGTTGCCGCCGGAGGCGACCTTGTCCTCGATGAAGGAGTAGGCCTTCTGGAGGAGCTCGTGGGTCTTGCCGAGATCGATGATCGTGATGCCCTGGCGGTGATCGAACACGTAGGGCTTGGAGCGCGGGTTCCAGCGCTTGGTCTGGTGACCGAAGTGAACGCCGGCGTCGAGGAGGTCTTTAGCGGTGACTTGCATGTGATCTATGAATCTTTCGAAACACAGGTCGGCCGATGGGCCGCCTTGCGATCGTAGGATGTTATGGGTTGTGGGTGTTGTGTTTTGTTGTGCTCTTTCCGTGGGGAAAGAGGGTCGAGCACACGTGGCGGCCAAGCGGGGAGCAAGCGTGTTCTCGGATATTTTCGGATTTTTTGGAAAAGGTCGTTGACAGTGCCTTTTCAAACTACACGGTCCCGCTCCTCACTTGTTGCAGGGTGGAGCAGCCTGGTAGCTCGTCAGGCTCATAACCTGAAGGTCGTTGGTTCAAATCCAACCCCTGCACCCAATTTAAAGCCCTCCCAACTGCTCGGGAGGGCTTTGTTGTTTGGTAGTTTCCACAATTCGCCTTCTTCATTCCGACATGAAGTCGGGCTGCGACTGATAACAAAAATGGGGGTTTTTTGATAACATTGCGCAGAATTCCGTGGATGTCTCAGACAAGATTTGGGCCACCTTGGACTCCCCCCCTACCCCACCCCGCAACGAGACCGCCTTTTGTGTCATATGTTTTTGAGCGGGACACCACGTCCTCCGCTTAAACGCCTCCTTCGCCCGACCGCGATGGAGGCGTTTTGCTTTTGAGCGGTCGGCAAGGAAAGGACACCCATTATGGCCGTATTCATCAAGGCCACCTACGTGAAGAAGCTGGGGCTGCCCCAGTATTCATCTCACCAGTATAGCGTCGAGGTCAGCGCCGAGCTGACTGACCTCACGCACCGGGGAGGATGCCCGCGGCTTTTTTTAGGATGTCCCTCTGCTCGGTGATCCTCGCCAGCTCCCGTCTCAGCCGTTCGTTCTCCGCCTCAAGCTCTTCCTTGCTCACGTGGGAGACGGCCGGCCCGGCGGCCCGGGCCGGCCGTCCCCCACGTCCCCACTCATAGAGGTTGAACACGCTTATCCCCAGCTCCCTGGCCGTGTGCTCTGCCGGCCGCCCGCTGCTCCGCCACAGCCTCACCGCCGCTTGCTTGAACGCTTCGTCATACTGCCGGGGCTTCGCCCCGGCTTCCTTCTTCTTTGTCATCGTTGGTCCCTTTGCTTGGGCCCAACCCGTGTCCGTCAAATCGGGGAAACCTCAGCCTGCGGTGGAGCCGACTATCGGACACCTAAAAGCGATCACCGCCTGGATGCGCAACCGCTTGACGAGAACTTCCAGCGACGCCCTCAACGTGTCCCTCGACGTCGCAGCCATGAACTTCGCAGATGCTTCCGCGCTTCGTTTTGGCCTTTTGGCGTCTTCTCTCCGTAGTCCTATTCCGGCCGGTTCCTTTAATCCGCTTTGCGTAAACCGACTTCTTCAGGATCGACTAGGTCGGTATATGTTTCCCCTCCGCCGCCCCCGGCCAGAAATCGTGCAGCGTCTGCTCCCGACGTTGCCTGGCTTCTGGGTGTTCTTTGTCTGCACCGTCTTCGCGGCCAACGATCCGGGCGGCGGCGCCGCCGGGGTCGGCGCGAATGCCACGCTGTCCTCCACTTCGACCACCGTCACCCTCGACAACGGCGTCATCAACGCGATCATCGACAAGGCCTCCGGCAAGGTTACGAGCTACAAGCTCAACGGCACCCAGATGGTGGATACCGCCAATCCCGTTTATTACAGCATGGACGGGGGCGCGAGTTATGAGCAGCCGAGCGGTTGCGTCTACTCGGTGACGACCCAGACCACCGACATGGTGGACATCTCGTGCAAGCGCACGTGGAGCGCCAGCGCCGGCTACAAGCATATCTTCGACATCGATCTCCACTACGTGCTGCGCCGCGGCGATACCGGGCTCTACGCCTACGCCATCCTCGACCATCCAGCCTCCTATCCGGCCGCCACCGTCGGCGAGTGGCGCATCGTCTGGAAGCTCCCGCGCACCTCCACTACATTCACTTTCGAGCGCGCCTATGTCGACGCCCTGCGCAACTGGGAGATGCCTTCATACTACGACTATCAACTGTCGTCGCCCACGAGCATCGCCGAGATCGTGAAACTAAACACCGGCGTGCGCGCCGGCAAATACGACGGCAAGTATTCCTACGCCGCGCGCTACTTCGACATCGGCACCTGGGGCCACGCCAGCAACATCGCCAAAAAGGGCGTATGGTTCGTCCTTGGCGGACACGACTATTTCAACGACGGCCCTGCCAAGCAGGACCTTACCACGTCCGAGAGCTACATCCTCATGCACTTTGGCCGGAACCACTACAACGCCTCCGGCATAAGCGTCGCCGCCGGCGAGGCCTGGCGAAAAATGTTCGGCCCTTTCCTGCTGTATTGCAACAGCACTACGGCGACGAGCAATGCTGGAGACGCCCTCTGGGCCGACGCCAAGGCCCAGGTCGCCGCCGAGAAAGCCGCCTGGCCATATTCTTGGCTCGTGAACACCGACCATCCTGCGGCCAGCGGACGCGGAACCGTGACCGGAAAACTGATCATCAACGACCCCCTCAAGCCCGGCGTGAGCGGAGCCGGCGCCCGCGTCGGCCTCGCCGCCCCCGAGGACTCCGCCGGCAACTGGCAGTTCCAAAGCAAGGGCTACCAATACTGGGCCGTAGCCGACGCCTCGGGGAATTTCACGATTTCCGGAGTCCGTCCCGGATCCTACACGCTCTACGCCTTCAACGACGGCGTCGTCGACGAATACTCCAAGACGGCCGTCGCCGTGACTGCCGGCGGCGTCAACGCCCAGGGCACGCTCACCTGGACCGTCACCCACCCGGGATCGAGCATCGCGTGGGAAATAGGCACGCCCGATCGCACCGCAAAGGAGTTCCGCCACGGTAACGACTACTTCGAGCCCTTCCTCTGGGACGGATTCTCGGCCGAGTTGCCCAACCCGCTTGTCTACACGATCGGCGTCAGCAACCCCGCTACCGACTGGAATTATGTCCACACTCTCTACGCCACAGCGGATGTGAATGACCTCACCACCGCCGTGCCTTGGAACTGGAAGGTAAACTTCACTCTGCCCGCCGTCCCCGCCAGCGGCAACGCCGTCCTCACCGTCGCCGTCGCGAGTTCAAACTACGCCCGCCTCTGGCTCACTCTCAACGACGAGCCAAACGCCTTCGCGCGTATTTCCCCGCCCGTCGACGGCGGCAACGCCCTCCTCCGCCAGGGCATACACGCCAAATACTGTCGCGTCGACATAAGCATCCCCGTCTCCCGTCTCAAAATCGGCGCCAACTCCTTCACCTTCGGCTTCAATGGCTCCGACCAGTCTACACATGTGATGTATGACTACCTGCGGCTTGAGCTACCGGCCTTTCCTCCGCCTCCGCCCTCCTCCGGTCGCACCGTCACTTGGAAGGGCGGCGCCACCTCCGCCGCCAACACCTGGGACAACGGTGCGACCGCCGCCTGGATCGAATCCGCCACTCTCTCCGCGACCGCCTTCGGCACCGGCGACAAAGTGGCATTCGACGACACCGGCTCCAACGTTACCGGTCTCACACTCAGCGCCCCGGTCGAGCCGGAAAAAATCACCGTGTCCGGCGCGAAAAACTACGCCCTCGCCGGCATTGGCGAACTGCGCGGCCAGATGAGCCTTATCAAATCCGGCTCCGGCTCCTTCACGCTCACGCCCGCCTCTCTCTCGCTCGCCGGCGGCGCCACCATAGCCGGCAGCCCGATCGTCACCGTGACCAGCACGGCGGGCGCGCTCGCGGGTCTGTCCATCACTGGCACCGGCGTCCCCGCCGGAACCCGTATCCAGACCGTAGATTCAGCCACCCAGCTTACCCTCTCCGCCAACGCCACCGCATCCGGCTCCGCGATCACTTTCGCCGTCGGCGGAGTCCATGCTTTCACCGGAACAACCACCATCACCGGCGGCGCGATCGCCTTCGGTAGCGACTCGGCCAACACCAACGGTCTCGGCACCAGCGATGTGAGCCTGCAGGGCGGCGCGCTTACCATGTATACGCGGTCAAACAATCCAGTCAGCAGCACCGGCGCGTGGAATATCGACGTGCCCGCCGCATCCTCCGGCACGCTCAACGCCGGCTGGCGCTGCACGCTGACCGGCAAGCTCACCGGCGGCGGCATCCTGAACTACGCCCTGCCTTCCGGCGCCGCCCGTGCCGATCTCAAGGGTGACTGGTCCGGCTTCACCGGCCGCGTCAATGCCACCGCCCCGGTCGGCTCCTCCGCCGATTTCCGCATGGCGCTCGACTACTCCTGGCCCGGCCTGCCCGCCGCCGCGCTCAACCTTGGCGCGGGCGTCACCGCTTACTACTCGGGTATCGTCAATTCAGGTCTCGGCACCGTTGTGAGCATAGGAGAGCTCTCTGGCTCGGGAGGACTCAAGGGCGGCGCCACAGGCGGCCGGCAGATCACTTACCGTATCGGAAGTTTGAACACAGACGTCTCCTACTCTGGCGCCATTTCGGAGCAGACCAACGGTCTCACCAATCTGGTGAAGGTCGGCGCCGGAATCTGGACCTACTCCGGCGCCGCCACCATAAACGGGTCCCTCGATGTGCAGGCCGGAACGCTCCGCCTGGCCGGATCGCTTGCCGCCTCCGGCTCATCCGTCACCGAGATTGAGGATTCCGCGTCCCTCTCGCTTGCCGGCGGCTCCCATGCCGCCGGGACCGTCCATGTCGGCGCCGGCGGGACGCTTTCCGGTCACGGCGTGCTCACCGCCGCCGTCGTCAACGACGAGGCCGTCTCCGTCTCCGGCGGCTTACTATCGGTTACCGGTGACTTCGCGCACAACGGCTCCCTCGCCGTCTCCGGCGGTTCCCGTCTTTCCGTGACCGGCGCGTTCACGGCGGATACCGCCTCGACGTGGCGCGCCGAGCTCGCAGCCAACGCCACGACCGCAGACGCGCTTGGCGTCGTCGTCGCCGGCAGCGCCTCGCTCGGCCAGGGCGCCAAGCTCGACCTCGGCTTCGCCGCCAACGGGTCCGCCGTCGATTTCTCCTCTGGCTTCTGGACCTCCGCGCGCTCCTGGCCCGTGCTGAGCGCCGGCTCCATTTCGGGCACGCTCTCCCTTGGATCGGTCGGCCCCGATTCTCTCGGCCGCGCCACATCCGCCTATGGCGCCTTCTCCCTGCAAACCAACGCCACCGGCGCCACGCTTTCCTGGATGCCGTTCTCCGCGTTTGAGCGCTGGCAGATCCAGTGGTTTGGATCCACCACCTCGCCGGCCGCGGCGGCGAGCGCCGACCCTGACGGCGACGGCCAGGCCAACTCCACCGAGCAGATAGCCGGCACAGATCCCACCGACCCGCGCTCGCGTTTCGTTCTCTCCATCTCCTCCGTCCCGGGGGCCTTGCAGCTCTCCTGGCCCGCCGTCGTCGGCCAGACCTACCAGGTTCAGTTCTGCTCGGACCTAGCCATCGAAGGATGGACTCCGGTAGCCAGCCTCACCGCCACCGGCTCCACTGCCACCTACGCCCCCGCAGCCTCTGGCGAGACGCGCCGCTTTTTTCGCGTGAGCACGCCTGCGCCCTGAGCCGAGATCATGCGGTTGCAAGGCGTCCCGCTTCATCGCGTTCTAGGGGTGACCACTCGAAAATGCCGCTTGAGGATCCGCGCCTCGTCGGCCCCCTCGTCGGCGTGGTCGTCCGGATTCACCGAGGTTCCGACTCGGAAGAAGGGCCGGTAGGCATCCTTCAGGGGGCCGGACTGCGCCGGCTTGGCGAGCAGGGAGCCGGCACCGATCAAAACAAACGCACAAGCCGGCGCGCCCAGCGGGCCCCGGCGCGGAAAGATGTCGTGCAGATTCGCCTCACGAAGCCGGATTCGGTTTCGCCGCGCTCGGATCGCCCGTCGACGCGGGGGCGCGGTCTTCCGAGGCGCGAGGGCCGAGCAGCTCCGTGAGCAAGGGCTCCAGCGCGCGCGCCCATATCTCGTAGCCTTTGAGCGAGAGATGCAGCTGGTCCACGGTCACGCCGTCGAAGAGTTTGCCGTTCTTGTCAGCCAAACGATCGTTGATGTCCAGGAAGCGGACCTTGTTTCCGTCCGCGAGTCGGGCGATGGCGCGATTGGCCTCGGCGATCAATCCGTTGCTCGCGGGGCTGTCGTCGCGGGGAAAGATCGCCATGACGATGATCGTCGCCTCGGGCGCCTTGGCGCGGCAAGTCTCGACCAGCGCGGCCACTCCCTCGGCGGCATCCGCCGCCCGCTCGGGCTTGTCGCCCTTGCCGATGTTGTTGGTTCCCGCGAGGAGGACGATCACCTTCGGGTTCACGCCGTCCAGCTCGCCGTTGCGGATGCGCCAGAGCATGTGCTGCGTGCCGTCGCCGCCCCAGCCGAAGTCGCCCGCGTTCCAGCCATGGAAGTTCTTTTTCCAGTGGGCGAGAAACTCGGGATAGTCGGTCGCGCCCCAGCGGCGTGTGATCGAGTCGCCGAGGAAGTAGAGGTCGATCTTCCCCGAACGCGCCTTCGCGACCATCCGCTCGTGCCCGATCCGCCCGTTCTCGCTCCAGGGCGGATAAGCGGGATGGCGCGAGGGCTCGGCGTTGACCGATCCGCAAACCGACGCGCCGATCAGCAGGGACGATAAAAAGGGGCGCCGGGATCTTTTCATAAAACGTCAGGAACGGAGTGCGCTCAGGCGGAGAAACGCGCGCGACGTTCGGCAAGCTCGCGCCCGATGCGGAGGTTTAGCTCCTTCGTGATCGGGTAGCGGAGCAGGACGACGACCGCGATGGCCAGGCAAACGGCCGGATAGACGGCCGCGGTCATCCGAATGCCCTGCAGGCTCGCGGCGGCCGTCTCCGATCCCTCGGTGAATCCGTGCGCGGCGAGCACCTGCCCGCCGACAAAGCCGCCGACTCCGAGACCCGCCTTCAACGCAAACACCACGCCGGCGAAAACGAAGCCCGTCGCGCGGCGTCCCGTGGTCCATTCGCCGTAATCCGCCGCGTCCGCGATCATCGACCAGAGCAGCGGAATCGTCGGCCCGTAGGCGGCAGCCCAGACCAGGCCCTGGAAAAACTGCATGCCGATCGCGTTCGCCGGGATGAAATACAGCCAGAGCGTCGCGGCGCCGGTCAGCGCGAGGCACACGGCAAACACGCCGAGCTTGCCGAAGCGTTGCGAAAGCGGTTTCGACATCAGCACGCCGAGGATCGTGACCGCGCTGCCGCACATGTTGAAAAAGCCAAACCCGACCGCCTGCACGTTCGAGAGGTCCGGCCGGATGAGATAGCCCACCGAATCCAGGATCCGCTGCCAGCCCGCCGGCTCGCCGACCGCCGCCTGCACGAAGCCGGCCTTGCGCATGAATTCGCCAAGCGCGGCGTGATCGACGACAAACTGGGTGAACAAGGGCAGCGAGCCGCCGCGCACCGAAAGCATCATGAAGATCGCGATCGTCGCGACGAACAGCACGACCCAGGGCCGGTTGGCGAAGGCGTCGGCCAAGTCCTGTTTCACCGAGCTCTTCTGCCCGGGGTCGGGCTGCACGCGTTCCTTCGCGGAGAAAAAGGTGACCACGAAACACACGACCGTGATCGCCGCGAAGACGCCCATCGTGATCGACCAGCCTTTCGCGTCGTTGCCGCCGCCAAACTTCTCGACGAGAGGCCAGGTCATGCCGGACACGATGAAACCGACGACCATCGCGGCGAAGAAGCGATAGGTCGACAGGCTGGTGCGCTCGTTGACGTCGCCCGTCATCACGCCGTTGAGCGCGCAATACGGCACGTTGTTCACCGTGTAGACCGCCATCAGCCCGAGATACGCGGCCCAGGCGTAGAGCAGCTTCCCTTGCGGCCCCAGATCAGGCGTCGTGAAAGCGGCCCAGAAAACCAGGGCGAAGGGCACGGCCGACCAAAGCAGCCACGGCCTGAAACGTCCCCATCGGGATTTCGTCCGATCCGCGATGATTCCCATCAAAGGGTCGGTCACCGCGTCGAACAGTCGTCCGATCAGGAACAGCCAGCTCGCCGCCGCCACGCTGATGCCAAAGACCTTTGAATAAAAGGTCATCTGGAAGACCATCAGCGTCTGAAAGACGAAGTTGGCCCCCGCGTCGCCCAGCGCATAGCCGGCTTTTTCGCGGAAGGAGAGTTTGACGGAGTGGGTATCGCTCATCGGGGCAGAAAAGAGAATCGTGCCAGCCGTTTACCGGACGCCGTCCCCCGCCCCGCCACGCACGCGTCTCCGACGTCAAATGTTGGCGCAAAGGACTGAAAACGGCGAATCACCGGAGGGCGGGGCTGGGATAAGGCGGAGGAAAGCTCGTCCGAACAAGAGCCGGGCGACAAGAGGACATCGGGAAATCAGAGCCGGGAAATCCGCTCAATCGCCCGCTGAGTCTAATAATAGCGCAAAGACCGAGGCCCGGACGCCCAAAGAACGCCGGCCGGAGGCTCGCGGCTCACGGAGCGAACAGCGCGAGATCGATCGCCTCGGCCATCGCCGAGTAGCCGGCGGGGGTGATGTGCAGATTGTCGGAGTTATAGGCGGGCGACAGGTTCACCGGGTTCGCCGGGTCGCGCACCGCCGCGTCGAAGTCGATGCAGGCGTCGTAAACTCCGCTCGTGACGGCCGTCGTGCGGATCCACTGGTTGATCGATTGGCGCGCGGTCTCGTGGTCCGCCGAGTAGTAGCCGCTGCCGCCGAAGGGCGTGAGGGTGGCCCCGTAGACCTTGAGCCCCCGCGCCCGAGCCTGGGCGGCCATGCTCGTGTAGGCGGAGACTAGGTTGTTGACGATGGTCGCGGGCGCGGCGCTCGATCCGCCGATGTCGTTCACCCCGATGAACACGACGACCCAGCGCGCGCCGCTTTGATCGAGGACGTCTCGGCGAAAACGGTCCTGAGCCAACGAAATGCCCGTGCCGCCGATGCCGACATTGCCCACCGCGACGTCCACCGTGGCCGCGTTGCCCGCGAGACGGCCGGCGAGGAAATCGGTCCATCGATCATTCCCGTTGGTCGTCGATCCGCGGCCGTCCGTGATCGAGTCGCCGATCGCGAGCACCGTGCCGGAACCGGCCGCAGGGGCCAGAACCTCCAGCCCGGTGATCACATACCATCGATCGGTTCGCGTCGCCCCGTTCATCGTCGGCGCCGCGACCACGTCGCCGTTCTGGATAAACGAGGTGGTCCGCGAGCCGCCGTGGCCGGTGATCACCGTGCTGGAAACCGCGCCGAAATGCACGCTCACCGCGACCGACGCCAGCGGCGGCAGGTCGAAAAGAAGCGGATCCGAATAAAGCACTCCACCCGGCGGAACGACCGCGCCCGGCGCCCCGCGAAAGCGCAGGGCCCGCGAAGTGCCCGCGTCGACCTCGCCCGATCCCAGCTGGCCCGTGGCGCAGGCCAAAGCCGCGGCCTGGATTGTCACCGGGGAACTGCCGTAAGCATTGGAAAACCGAAAACGCACCAGCCCTCCGCCGATGGAGACGCGCACGAATTGGCGGAGCGTGTTGTGGGCGAGCGGCGCGGGCGGCAGGTTGTCCGCGCTCGTCGACTGCGGCGCGGTCGTCCAAGTGGTCACCCAGCGCCCTTCGGCCCCCCGGGCGACGATCGGCGCGAGGACAAACCAGACGCAGAAGCAAATGCCCGCGACGGGCCGGACCGCCTGGATCATGAGTGAAAGGAGAAAGCGCATGGGCGGATATATTCAGGGGTTCGTGCGCAGCCGGAAAAAGCGACGCGGCGCGCCTTGGAGAAGCTCGGTGTAGATCAGGCGCCCGCTGGCGTCCGCCGGAGCGGCGAGCACGGCCTGCCACGAGACGGGCGCGGCCAGGTCCGAGGTCGCTTCGATCACGTAGTTGGAAAATGGACCTCCCCGCCCCGTCACGGTCAGGGTCGGCGCCCCGCCGCCGAGGGACGCGGCGGAAATCTCGGCGGAGACCGGCAAAGGAACCCCGAAGACAACACCGGTCCCGCCCGGCCCGCCCGCGACCGCCGAGCCGTAGAGCATGTCGCCGACACGCAATAACTCCGCGACCGGATACGCGCCCCGGGCGTTCACGCCGCCCGCGCCCAGGGGCTCGAAGTGATGCAGCGTGCGCAGGACGGGGTCGGTCACATCGAGCGAGAAAACCAGCCCGGTTCCGCCCGCGCCTCCCGCGGCTGCCGCGCCGAAAAGCACATTACCCGAAGCCTCCAGCCGCCCGACCACCACCGCGCCGTCGGCGTTTACGCCCGTGGCCGGATCCGTCTCGGAGAAGTCGTGCAGCACGGAAAATGCGTCCCCGATCGTCGATAGCGCATAGAGAACGCCCCGCCCGCCGCTTCCCCCGCCCACGGTGGCTCCGTGCAAACGACCGCCAAGCACGACGAGCCCGTTTCCGGGAAACGCGCCGCCGGAGTTCGTCGCGGTCGCGGCGTCAAGCGGAGCAAAGGCGTGCAACACCGAGTAGGCGGCTCCCGAAGTATCGATCGCGAACACGACGCCCGTTCCGCCTGCGCCACCGACGGAGGCGACGCCGTAAAGCGTCGATCCCGAAAGGGTCAGCCCGCCGCAAGGCTGCGCGCCGTCGACGTTGTATCCAGTTACGGGCGACAGTGCGCCGAACTCTTTCAGCACCGTAAAACCCGTTCCGTCGATTCCGAGGGAAAACAGGACGCCCTGCCCGTTGGCGCCGCCGAGCGGGGCGGTTCCGTAAAGCGTGGTTCCGGAGAGCACGAGCGGCCCGGTCGGCGCGGCGCCGCCGACGTTCAGCCCGGTGTGGGGCGCGAGCGCGGCGAAGCTCCGCAGCACCGTGAGCGTGCCGTCGGCGTTCCTCCGGAAAACCGTGCCGGTGCCGTTCGCCCCGCCCGCTTTCGACACGCCATAGAAAATCCCCGTCGCCCCGGGCGTCAGACCGCCCTCCGGCCGGCCGGGACCGATTTCCGCCGGCAGGGTGTTGATCGCGTCGAACGCCGCCCCGTCCGGGCCGAGCCGGTATATCGTCCCTGCGCCTTGAAGACCGCCTCCCGTCGCAAGCCCCCACAGCAAGCCGTCTCGCAACACCAACGCGGACGCGGGCTGTGCGCCTTCGAAATTCGTCGCCTTGTAGGGCTCGTCGAAGCGGTGGAGCGCCATGCCGTCCGCGCCCGCGTAGCTCGCGGTCGGCGGACGCTCCGGCAGGACGCCCGACTCCAGTTCCGCCACCGTGAGCGGCACGTCGGCCGGCGCGAAGGCGAGTTTATCGATATAGAAGCCGTCCTCGCGCGAACCGATCTGGAAGGTTTTCTTCAGCGCGCCCTCGTCGACCGTGAAAAAGGTGCCGAACTTCACCCATTTCCACACCTGCGCGCCCGCCGATCCTCCGCCGACGACGATCTGGTCCGACGCGCCGGTGTAGCCGGTCTCGACGAGTCCCGAAAGCACCGCGACCCAGTCGGAGCCGGTCGTGGGAGACTTCGCGCCAAAGCTCGCCGCGTAGAAGAAGCTGTCGTCGTTGAAGGTGCCCGGCCCCACGTAAACCCGAAGGTAAAGCTGATAAACATCCGCGTTGGGGAAGTCGACGGAGTAGCTCGCCACCCGGGATGCGGCGCCCGGCGTGAAAGCGCTGTTGTTCGACGCGGGGGAGATCGCGGTCGAGCCCGCCACGGTCGACACGACATAGTCGGAACCGAGCGCCCCGGACTCCGTCTCGATCAGCGGAAAAGTCGCGCCGCCATAGGCCGACACGCGCAGCCCGTTCACAAAGATGTTTGGCAGTCCGCCCGCGCCGCCCGTCGCCGCCGCGCCGGTCAGGCGCATCACGCCGGCGGAGTCCGTCTTCGCGGTGAGCGTCGTGACATAGTTGGCGAGACTTGCCGGCGCCGGCGAGGTCGCGCCGTCGAACGCGCTGCCGGCGCTGTTTCCGGTCACGGAATCGGTCCACGTCACCGCGCGGTTGCCGGTCGAGTTGAAGTCATAGCCCCAGATCTCGACCGTGTATTTGGTGTCGGCGGCAAAGCCCGAGATCGTGGCCGTCGCCTGCGCGCCGCCCGCGGTGCTGTTGGCGACGAACCAAAAATCGCGCCACATCGTCGCGTCGGCGGGAAACTGCGCCGCGTTGCGATCCCGGTCCTGCCCGTCCCCTGTCGTTGCAAGCACGAGGCCGCGCACCCCGTCGCTTCCGCTGATCGTATCGGCGTTGTCCGACGATCCGGTAACCGCCACCCAGCCCGAGGCCGTCGGCGAAGCGCCGATGTTGTCGACGACGTCAAATTGCACGATCGCCGCCGATGCGGCCGATGTGATCGCGATCCCAAACAGGCGCAGAAGAAGCGGACGAATTGCGAGGCGGGGTAGTCTCATGATCAACGATGCGCGACGCCGGCGCAGGTCCGGGTCGCAAGCGAGGAGGGGGCGTGCATCCCAGCGAACCAAAGACCGGCGCCGCCACATCCGCGGCGCGCTAAAAATAGACCGGAGACGGAGCTTGGTCGCCACATGCTGCTCTAACGTTAGCGCGGATCGCCTCTTGAGCCCGTCACCGGGCGACGGAATCTGTGTCGTCAATCCGGCCGCCACCCCCGACCGCCAGGCGTCCGCCACCCCGCCCCACCTCGCGCCCGTCCGATTTGCCCCATGAAATCCTCGTTTCTCCGCCGCCTCGTAACCGCGCTGCTTTTGATCTCCGCCTTTGTCGGGGTCCGCGCTTCCGAAGCGACCCAAGCAAAGGAAAAACTCACTTTCGTGGTCGTCCACGGCGCCACCGCCGGCGGCTGGGAATGGAAACGCGCCGGCCAGTTTCTCAGCGACGACGGCCACGTCGTCTATCGCGTCACGCTCACCGGCTTGGGCGAACGCAAGCATCTGAACGGCCCCCAAATCGACCTCGAGACCCACATCAACGACGTGGTGAACACCATCCTCTTCGAGGATCTGCATGACGTCGTGCTCACCGGCCACAGCTACGGTGGCATGGTGATCACCGGCGTCATGGACCGCGTGCCCGACCGCATCCGCCACGTCGTTTTCCTCGACGCCGCCGTGCCCGAGGACGGCATGTCCATCTGGGATCTCTTCGGCGGTGCGCGTCCGCCCGGCAACAACATCGTCGACGGCATGATGACCGTCCCGTGGGTCACGGCCGACACCAAGCCGCCCCACAACGTCGCCCAGTCGATCAAGTGCTTCAACCAACCCGTCACCTACAAGAACCCCGCGGCCAAGGCGCTCGACGTGACCTACGTCGCGTTCGTCCCCAAGGATAAATCCGCCGAGGAGCGCGCCAAGACCGACAAGAGCTGGCAGCGCGCCGTCTCCCGCGGCTGGACGATCCGCACCTTCCCCGGCGGCCACGTCGCCCAGCAGGAGGATCCGCGCGGTGTCGCCACGCTCATCGAACAGTCCGTGGGCGATAAAAACCAGCCCTCGCCGGCCGCTTCACGTTAAGCCCTCGCACCTCGCACTCCATGCGCGGCTCCGCTTTCGCCTTTCGCTTTCTTCTCGGGTTATTCTCGCTCCTCCTGGTCGCGCTCGGAGCGGAGGCGCGGGCGGGGGCGCTGCTCCGCCGCCCCGTCTCCCCGCGACAGCCGATGTGGCTGGTCCACATCGACACCTGGAATTACGCCGATCCGCAAAAGATCATCGCCCTCA
>JACCDX010605819.1_pt1 | contig 26995 bp, 25 predicted proteins | sample 7449681 | NCBI WGS metagenome assembly JACCDX01 (sample SAMN15323450, study PRJNA562643) | freshwater metagenome | isolation source: river surface water | place: USA:Blue River Watershed | collected 2017-08-18
AATACTTCTTGTGCTATAACACCTACTCTTCTCATTATTTTTTCATCATCTTCATTATATTTAAAATAAATTCCTTGAATTTTATCAATCTTTTCTAAACTACTTTCTATATAACTTATATCTTTTTTAAATCGTTTATCTGATGTTGTACTAAATGATGTTCCGTTTGGAACTAGTTTTAATCCAACTCCTCCATCATGTAAATATAAACTATTGTCTTCATCTTCTTCTGCATATCCCATAAACCATCCATATGCATCTTCTTTTACTAATGCTAATGTTTCTTTATTTGTACCACGTGGTGATGTTACTGTTAATATACTTTGTGATTCATTTGTATAAGTTCCATATACACCAATATGTGTAAAACCATTTACTAAGAATTTATAATATGGGTCCGTATTCGTAATATTTCCTCCATCCACATTTATATTTTCTATATCGACATTTGCTATACTCATACCATTATTTCCAAATTGTGCTCCATTTATTTCATTTACATATAATTTATTAACATAACCCGTATTACTTTCTAATGTAAATATTTTACCATATATACTATTTAATATATCTACATTTGCATTATTCATATAAGCATTAAATATATTACCATTTTCAATATTACCATATAATATACTTGTATTTGTTACATTACTATTTAATAAATTAATATTACTTATAATTGCATTTCCACTTGTTAAAGTATCCGATATAGTAACATTTGGTGTAGTAATTGAATCAATTCTTAAATTTAATATATTTGCTTCATATATTGTACCATATTTTATATATCCATTTGTTATATTTGCATTTGTTATATTTCCATTATATATACTTGTTGTAGATATATTACAATCTGCAATATTTCCTAAGTATAAATACATACTTTTAATATTTGCATAATCGCTATAAAGTTTTTCACTATTTATATTTCCTACAGTTATTAAATCATATTTTCCTGATTTTGATTCAATATCAAATGTATATATTTCACGTGTATCTATTACATTCGATTTTACTAAACTACTACATAAACTAGTAATATTACCACTTATACTATTTATTATATTTAAATTTGCATTTTCAGCTATTAAACATTTATGTGTTGAATTTGTTATTGTTCCATTATATGCTATTAAATTATTTGTACAATTTGTATTACTTTGAATTACATTACCACATACTTGTTGAAATACACCTTTATTATTAAATATTTGATTACTATTTAATACATCTATTGCACAATTTGCTGATTGAAAATTATAAATTACACCATTTGTTACTACACCATAATTTATTACTTTTAAATTATTTGCACATATATTACCAAAAGTTGTATCTATTGGATTTATATTTATTAATGGAGTTGCTACATTCTTTATATTTGATAATTCATTATCAAATGATTTTCCTATAAAAAAATTTGTATTTAAATCAATATTTAATTGAGATGTACCAATAATATTTCCACCAAATACATTATTTGTATTAATTAAAGCATTTCCACTATTTTTTATAATATTTTTATTTTTTACAAAAGACATTTATATCTTTTTTTATTTAAAAAAAATCCTATATAAATATTATAATTTTTTCTTTAAATTTAACCTTATTTTTCGCGAAAAATAAAATCATATTTTTAATTATTTTTTTGTTAACAAATAATTATTTTGTTAATAAAATATATTTTTATAATTAACTTAATTAAATTTCTTTTTTTTACTATTCCAATAAGTTAAATAATCATCTTTATCTACATCAAATAATTCAATTCCTATATATTCTTTATCAATACTTATATAACATTCTATTTTATCAAATTTATTTTTTAACTCACTTTTTATTTTATTTTCATTTACTATTATTTTACTTAAAAACTGATTTATATTTATAAATTTTTCAAATATAATTATATCACGATTTTCTATATTATTAAAAAATTTTGTTTGAAATATTTTTTGCTTAAATTTTTCCTCATTTACATATGGTCTTTGCACTCCAAATATACTTTTTTTAATTTTTTTCTTATAATATGTTTCTAAGTAATTTCTAAATTCATTGTATTTAAATTGTCGTAATTGTTTATGGTCAAAATTTAATCTATTATTTATTATATCTAATATTTTATAAAAATCTTCTTTATTCTTATATACTCTTATATCAACCAATATTTCAATGTCATTATATAATAATTCATTATTTTTAAAATATTCTAATCTATGTTGACCATCAATTATATCATATAAATATAATTGAGATTCATAATCATAATATTTACCTAAAATAATAGGGTCACTTTCATTTACATTAAAATCACAAAATTGAGATAATCTGGATTCATTTATTAATCGATTATCATCATTATATAAAATAATATTATGTTCAATTGCCCATAATATATATTTACATCTTATTTTTGTTAAAAATCGTTCTTCAGAAATAACAAACTTATTTATTGTTTCTAATTGATTTTCAAATGCATTTTCTATTTCTTCCACTTCTACTTCTACTTCTTCCACTTCTACTTTTTCCACTTCTTCTATTTCCACTTCTACTTTTTCCACTTCTTCTATTTCCACTTCTACTTTTTCCACTTCTACTTTTTCCACTTCTTCTATTTCCACTTTAATTTCTTCTTTTTTTATTTCTTTTTTTTTAAATAAAGAAAATCCAAACATTTTATTTTTATTACTATAATTTTATTTTTATTACTATAATTTTATTTATTAACTATTTAAATATATTTTCTTTTTAAGATAAAAAAATATATAAAAAATATATAAAAAATATATAAAAAATATATAAAAAATTTAATAACGTAAATAAATTAAAAGTAAATAAATAAAAAAAATTTATTAAAGAAAAATTATATTTTAATTTTTAATATATATTTAAGTATAACATAATTAAATATACTTATATTCTATTTTTAAAGATGGAAAAGTACGCTAACGTAGACAATCTTGATAAGTCAACTCTTTATGACAATGATGTTCATAGTAAACCCATTTGCGGGTCTATGACTCTTTGTAGTGATAAAGTTGATGATATTGAATCAATTGGTGGAAATGGTGTTCAACGTATTTACGTTCAACAAAATTCAGTGATTCCTGAAAAGCTCATTAATGCTTATTGTGGATTTGCAACTGATTTAGCAAATGCAAATATTTATGATATTGTAAAGAGTAACATTAATAAAAGTATTAATTATCACAACCTTTTCGGGTTTTCTAATATGAAACTTACTTTTATTTCTTCACTTTTTAAGCTTTTACTACAAGCAATTATGATTAATAATACAATGTTTATATTTATGATTAATCCACTTATTTCATACATTTACTTTACAACTCATATTGTAACTGCTGCTGTTTCTATTACAAATATAATAGAAAAGTATGAACAAAATACTCAGAATTATGAAAATGTGTATGTACCAAATGAAAAGAAATATAATTCAAATTATATTTCTCTTCGTCGTAAATATAAAATTGTACCTAAGAAAAATGAACTTCTTTATATGTATCGAAAGCTTGTTGCTTCTGGTAAAATTGCAAAAAATGAAATTTTAGAAGAATTTTTGATTACTCGCAAAATGCGCAGTAATTCTGGTGTAATTGTCGTTTCCGTCATTATGCCTCCTGATACTTTTTCTTGTTCTTACAATTGTTCTTATTGTCCTAACGACCCTCGCTATTCGCGTTCTTATTACCACGGTGAACCCACCGTAATGCGCGGAAAACGTCACGGATTCAAAGCTTTTGAACAATTCCGTGAGCGTATTCATTCATACATTATGAATGGACACGATGTGGATAAAATTGAATGTATTATTTTAGGTGGCACTTTTTCGTGTTATCAACCCAAGGTTGCTGAGGAGTTCATTACTGGACTCTTTTATGCAGCAAATACTGCTTTTGATGACCCCTCAAACCTTCGTGATATGAAAAGTATTGCTGAAGAACAACTACTAAATGAGTCTGCTCATTGTCGTATTATTGGTGTTACTATTGAAACTCGTCCTGATAAGATTACAAAGTATGAACTTCGTCGTTTCCGTAAGTATGGTGTAACTCGTATTCAAATGGGTGTCCAGCACACGGATGATGAAGTTCTTGATAAGAATAATCGTGAGTGCACTACTGCTCAAGTAGTAGAAGCTCTTAAGCTTTGTAAAGATGAATGCTTTAAGGTTGATATTCATTTAATGCCCGATTTACCATATTCAACCCCTGAAAAGGATGAACTTATGTTTAATCGCGTATTAACTGACCCTGCTCTACAAGCAGACCAGTGGAAAATTTATCCTACTTGCGTTCTTGAGTTTACTGAAATTAAGAAATGGTATGATTCTGGGCTTTACAAGCCTTATGCTGAAACAAATTATGAAGAGTTTTTACGCATTCTTGTGAATGTTATGAAAGCTCTTCCTCCTTGGATTCGTGTAAATCGAGTTCAACGTGATTTCCCAAGTACTTATATCGAAGGTGGTAACAAAGTTGCTAATTTAAGACAAGTTCTTGATGATAAGTTATCTGAAGCTTCTGCTTCAACACAAGAGATTAGAACAATGGAAGTACGTCACAATACTGAGCATATTCATCGCGCACGACTTGTTCGTTGCGATTATGATGCTCAAGATGGTAAAGAGATTTTCCTTTCTTTCAAATCGTGTTCTTGTACCAAATGTAATGCTTATGAACAGTATAAGATTAAGAAATATATTTATGAGTCACTTGGACTTCAAACACCATATTTTTATGGATGTGGAAAGGAAGATGTGATTTATGGATTCCTTCGTCTTCGTATTTCAAAGAATGCTGGTACTACCACTTTTTCTGAACTACAGCATAAAGGTCTTATTCGTGAACTTCACGTTTATGGCAATGTTGTACCTGTTTATTCAAAGAACAGTGACCAGCAAGTAAAGTCTCAACATTATGGTTTTGGTAAGCAACTTGTAGCATGTGCTGAGCGCATTGTAAAGCAAGAAGCACCACAACTTAATGGAATGGCGGTTATTTCTGGCGTTGGTGTGCGTAATTATTATCGAAAACTTGGTTATGAAATTCCAACTTCTGATTTTAATGCTCACGGAAATATTTTAATCAAACATTTTGTGTAAAATATTATATTAATAAAAAATAAAAATAAAAATCAAATAAAAAAATAAAAACAAATAAAAAAATAGTTTATTATTTACTAAAAACAAATAAAAATATCATAAAATTAATCAACATTATCTAATGTACTTACTTCAGAAGTTTCATTATTTTCTTCTGAAACATTTTCTTCTGAAACATTTTCTTTTGAAACATTTTCTTCTGAAACATTTTCTTTTTCAACTGATTTTGATAATTTTTTAATTTGTTTATAAATAAATCTATTAAATTTAGCTTTTTGATTATTTAAATAATAAGGATTTTGCTGAATTGAATATTGTTTTTCTTCATTTTCCTTAATTAAGTGTGTAAATTTCTCTTCTTCATCTTTATCTAAACCAAATAACATCATCATCATAAATGATACTTCTTGTACTGGAACAACATCTTGAATATTTTCAATATATTCTTTATAATCTTCATTCATATTTTCTTCTTCATCTTCACCATCTTCATCATCATCTTCACCGTCTTCATCATCATCTTCACCATCTTCATCATCATCTTCACCATCTTCATCATCATCTTCACCATCTTCATCATCATCTTCACCATCTTCACCATCTTCATCATCTTCACCATCTTCATCATCATCTTCACCATCATCTTCATCATCTCCTGTACTTTCAGTATCATCTTCTGATTCATCATCTCCATCTTCTGATTCATCGTTTCCATCTTCTTCTATACTTTCAGTATTCTCTTCTCCTTCTTTTTCAATACCATTTTTCAATAAATCTTCTAAAAATTTCTTTTCATCATCACCCATATTTTCAGATAACTTTTCAAACATTTCCTTAAATTTCTCTTCATTCATACTTTCATTTGAATCAGAATCATTTGATTCTGAACGACTATTGTTTATATCACAAGCATCTTCATCACAAGCATCTTCATCGCAATTATCTTCTTCTTCTTCTTCTTCTTCATCATCTTTATGAGCTTCGCGGTAAGAATCGGTAACTTTAACAAAAATTGCAGGTTCTAAAAAGAAACTTGTCATATATGATAAATAATTTGTACCATATTTTTCTTTAAATAATTCTACTAATTCATTAAATTTAGCTTCTTTTTCTTCTATACTTATATGTTCAGATGATTTAAATAAATCTTTTGCTTCTTTAAGTTTTTCATCTATTTTTTTATGAATTGATTCTGAATAAAGTGACATTTTATATAATATATAAAATATACTTATATTTTATATTTTTATTTTTAACGATATAATATATTTATTAAAATTAGTAAAATGGAAAAAAATATAAATAATAAAATTATTTTAGAATGTCATAAAAAAAATATTAATTTACCTATACCATATAATTCACTACAATTAAAACTATTATTTAACTTTTATTTAAAAAATGGAATATGTTATTCAGGTAATATAAATCAAATAAAGTCATCACGAAATATTGAAATTAATACTATTAATAATGAAACTAAAGTTACATTTTTTAAAAGAAATAATGATTTACAAGAAATAAAAGTTACATTAAATATTGAAGATATAAATTTAATTTCACAATATACTCCATTTGTTTCATTTAAACATTATTATTATATATCAAAAATATTGGAATATTTTAATGATTTAAATTTAGAAATAAATTTACAAAAAAATTTAAAAAATAGATTAGCATTAAATAATACAAATAAAGAATTAATTTTACATGAAGAAAATTTAAATAATACTTTATTTTTAAATAATCAAAAAGAACTTTTAAATAAAAAAAATAAAATAAAAGAGTTAACAAAAAATATTAATAAAAGTACACATATAAATAGTAATTTAAATGGCAAGTCTGTAAAATTAGCACTAAATATTATAAATAATATGCCTGAAAATGATAAAATACGATATGTATTATTATTTGTTATATATTTTTTCCCATTAGATGTATTAGATAATAGTATTTCAAAAAGTATTAAAAGTTTATATACATCAGTAGTTAATACAAAAGATTATTTAAAACGTATTTTATTATCATATATAATAAATATTTATCCTATAAATAATACATTAGCAAATCAAAATACGTTATTATTATTTACTTATTTTTATAATGATGAATTATTTAAAATATATGATAAATTATTTAAAAATATTGAAAATATTGAACATATAAATATATCAAATATACAAAAAAATTATTTAAGTAATAATCTTTTAAATATAAATGAAACTAATAATATTGAAAATAATATTAATTGTAAACTCCATAAATTTTATTCACAAAAAAGTAATTGTAATTTAAATGAGTATAATTTAAATAGTATAAAAATAACAAATAGTTTAAAAAAATATTCTATAACATATAAAATGTATCAATTATTATCTTATATAAAAAATAAAGGTAATTCTACAAGACAAATTATTATAAAAATTAATAGATTAAATGAAACTAAAAATTATACAAAATCAACTATTACTATATATAATAATAATACTCCTTATGTATTTTCATATAATTTAATAAAAAAAATATCTGAAAAAAGTACTTATTTATCTTTTCATCAATTATTAACAATTAAATATATTTATAATGATTTGGAATTTGGAAATTTAATTTATAATAGTATTAATAATAAAAAAAATGAATTATTTGATTATTTAATTACATTAATTATTTATTTATACGGAAATAGAGAATTTAAAGAACAAATAAGAAGAAGTAAAGATTTATCAACAATTAAATTATATGATTTACCTACTAAAAATAATTTAAATAAAATAAATAATAATAAAAAAAGAGTAATTATTAATCAAGTAATTAAAATTTATATTTATTTAAATAAACAAAAAAGTTGTAATACTAAATCATATTTAAGTACTTTAAAAATTAATCAAATAATAAATTCTTATAACGATTTTATGGAAAATAAAATAAAAAATATAAGTGCTATATTAAATCCATTAATGTATATTATAAATTGTTCAAATAATCCAATACAAAGTCTTGAAATTTTAAATGAAAATAGTTGTTTACCAATTACAAGCTGTTCTTTAGAACGTAAAAGTATAATATCTAATATTGGTCAAAGAGCAATAAGAGGAATAAGAGGAATAAGAGGTTTTATTAAATAAATCTAAATCGTTTAAATTAAATAATTTATTTCAAAAAATAAAATAAAGTATTATTTTATTTTATAAAAATGTGTAGTATAAATCACGATTTAAAAGCTATTTTTATACATGTTCATAAAACAGGTGGTTCATATATTGCTTCAGTATTAAAAGAATATTACGGTTTTCAAACATATTATTTAAAACGCCCTGACCACGATACATTCTGTTTAAATCGTCGCAAAAATCCACATCAAAAAAATTATGAAAATCGCGTTCATGGTGTTTATGTTTATTATAAAACGTCACCACATTTAAACGCTAAAATGAATATGACACCACAAAAATGGGATACTTATTATAAATTTACTTTTATAAGAAATCCGTATGATCGAATTATTTCAGGATGGAATCATATGAATAAACTAATTCCATTTAAAGAATATGTTAAAATGAAAAATTTTGTTTCTGATATGGAATATATTCACGTTTTTATGAATCAAACTAAACATATTATGAATGAGCGCGGTCAAATTATAACAAATTTTATAGGACATTTTGAAACACTAGAAGAAGATTTAAATAAAATATTAAATCATTTAAAAATATTTTATAGAATTCATAATCCATATCAAATTGTTAATTCACATAAACATTTGCATTTTTCATCATATTATGACCAAGAAACCTTAAATATTGTAAATTTATTAATTGAAGATGATTTAAAAAATTTTGATTATAAGAAATGTAACAATATAAATGAATTACAAGAAATTCAAAAAAGTAATTCTAATATACTTGAAAATAATTTAACTTATAATGTTTCTTATGATTTAAATGATATTCATATTATTGAAAATCAAAATAAAAAAGATGAAGAAGATGCAAGCGAAGCAGGAGAAGATGAGTTAACTTATATTTATCCTAAATATGAAAATAAAAATGTAAATATAGAAGATAATAATATGCAAAATATGATTTTAATGAATAATGCATTAGAACAAATTATTAATAAATTAAACTGAAGCATATAAATTATCTCCTGCATATAAACCGGAAGCGTTTGATTCGTGTGGTTTTAAGAAATTATTTGTACAATTTTTATTATAAATCATTTTATGTTCCTCTTCTTCTAAAGTTTTATTAAATTTTAATAATGCAGCATTTGCAATAATACTATTATTTTTATTAATTATAACATTATGCTCTTCTTCTAAATTATATTTTAATTCTTCTTCTTGTAATATTTTTTTAAATTCTTCTTCTTCTATTTTTTTTTTTAATTCTTCTTCTTGTAATATTTTTGCTGATTCATATTTATTATTTTTAAAACCAAATAATGAAGATATTTCATTCCATAATGAAGAAGATGTACTATATTTATTATTACTTAATGAAGATTCTTCTGAATATGATACTATATTATTTTGCATTTCATCATTTCTTTTAGGAATATTATTTTTTTCTTCATATTCAGAATCAAGATAATTTTTAATTCGTTCATCTTTTAATAACATTTTAATATCTTCATTTTTTAAATTCTTAATATCTAATATATTAAATTGATATGTATTTTGTGTTGATTTAATAGCTTTAGGTTTTGGAACTTCAGGACATGTTGGACATTTATTAATTGTTGGACATACTGGTATTTCACTTTTTTTTATATAATTATTTAAATCTACTTTAGGTGGACATGCTGGTATTTCACTTTTTCTTATATAATCATTTAAATCAATATTTGGACAAGGTGGTACTGAACTTTTTAATACATATTTATTAATATCAGGATGTTGAAGTATATCACAATTATTACAGCTTTCTTTATCTTTTTCTTTAATATAATCTTTTGTACATTTTGGATCATCTTTCTTTTGAACACATTTTACTTCTTCTTTCTTTTCTTCTTTTATACTTAAATTATTTCGTTCATAATTATTTTCATTTACACCCCATCCATATTTTGAAGATGCTCCGCCACTAACATCAAATGATGATGAACTTCTATAACCACCTACAAAAGAATCTTGTTCAAAATGTTCAATATAAGGTGTTGATGCACCATTAGTACGCATATATAAACTCTTTGGAATGCGAACTTTTTCAGAAGTATATAAACCAATAATTAAAGCAATTAAAAGAAAAATAAAAATCCAAATAATTATATCATACGATGATTTCATTTTTTTATTTAAAATATAATATTTTACTATATTTTAAATATATTTTTTTATTTAATATTTTTTTTATATAACTTTTTTTATTTAATATAATAAAAATATTTTAATATTATAGATTATATTAAATGGCATCTTTTACTAATCCAAATATAAACAATACAGAAAATAGTGTAAATAAATTAGCATTAATATGCGGTGCGTTTGATAGTTTATGTAATAATATAGAACTTCAAAGATTAATGTCACAATATCAAACTATATTATCAACATATTATATTAAAAATGATGATTCTCTTATTGATTACCATCCAAATACATATAGTAGATTACTTGATACTTTAAGAGAAGACATAGGAACTTTAATACGAAGTTCTTTAATTATAAGTAATAATGCATCGCCTAGAAGTGTTGGTACAGGAATGTATGGATTATTATATAAAAATAAAATGAATAATACAAAAGTAATTAAACAAGTAAAAATAAATAATATAATTGAAAATTTTAATTTATTTAATGAATATATTATTCAAAAATTATTACATCATAAAGTAAATGAAATAAATAGTACACAAAATATTGCATTAAAAATGTATATTCCAAATGTATATTCTTTTACAAAAAAAGGTGGAAACACTTTTACAAAAATAGATTATATTAAAATGAATTATATTGATAATCATAAATCATTACAAAATTATATTACAACTTATACTGGTGTTCAAGAAAAATTATTTGAAAATTTAAATAATTTAATTACAAATTATATAAGTTATTTAAGAATATTGCAAAATGATTATTCATTTGTTCATTATGATATGAATTTAAATAATATTTTATTAAAAGTTGATTCTGAAAATAATATAACTGAATTTTATTTAATTGATTTCGGTCAATCTTATATTAATTTTAATAATTATCATTTTTTTGGTACAGTAAATCACGCTTATACTACATCATTACATGCAAATTTTATATATAATAAATATGGTGGATTTTGGAAAAGTATTGATATTATTTTTTTATTATTAATGATTATTTATAGAATTGTTGAAAAAAATAATTATATAAACATAGAAAATGGGAAAAAAGTAATAAATATAGATAGAATAGCAAGTGAAAATCCAGTATTTTACAATTTTATAAATTCATATTTTATAAATATTGAACTTTTTAAGAAAATGTTTAGTATTATTTATATTGAACCAACTTATTTTAAATATTTAATATTAAATTTTAATCACGGTATTGATATTTTTCTTACTTCATGTCCACCAATATCACAAGAAGACCAAAAAAGTAAAATTAATTATATAATTAATTTATTTAAAAAATTTATTAATGATTAATTTTATATTATTTATTTAATTTATTTACTCTACTTTACATCCCCAACATGGAATATTATCTTTTCGTATATAGTTTTTAAAGTCAGGATGACTTTCAATACTATAATTTCGTATATCACAATATTCATCCGGTTTTTCAAAATAATTTCGTATATTAATACTCTTTGGATCATATTTATTTTCAGGTTTCCAAGCAACACATTTTGGGTCTAAATCATAATTTAAGCGACAATAATATGATACTGAATTTTTGCATTTTTCATTTAAACCTAAATCTTCAACATACTCTTTATTCCAATCTACTGCGCCACATCCAACTGCAGCACACGGATTATTTTGGTCAATAATAAAAGGACATGTTTGTGAATATTTTCCACCTTCATTATCTGTTAATACTATGGGTAATTGACAATCTGGGAAATTCATTTGATAAATATATTTTACTTTTTCTTTATCACTTCCATATAACTTTTCACCAAAATACCCTAATTTATTATGATAATATGATTTTTCAGGAATAAATATATAATAATCAGAACCTTTTTTATAAGCTGTTGGACAATCAGTTGGTTTAATTTCTGGTGTTCCACAACTTTCTTTTTTAACATTACTATAAATTTGTTCTGTACTTTGGAATAATCTATAAAATTGGTCTTTTGTATTATCTTCTTTATTATCTAAATCTTGTATATTATCATTATTTTTAGGGAAAATATAATCAAATATTGATGGTTTATTACTTGAACTTCTATTTTGACTATTCATTAAATATGTTCTTAATTCTTTATGTTCATTTTGTAATAATATATAATTATGAACAATTAAATCATATAAATTCATTTGTAAATATTGATTTCTATTAATTGCAAACTTACAATTGTTAAAATATAAAGTTGGACAATTATCTATAGATAATATTGGTACATTATCTTGATAAAGTATTAATTTATGTAAATCATTATTAAATGCAATTGATAATAAAGTTTTATTTATAAGAATTAATGGTGCTTGTGTTCTTTTAACTAATTGATTACATTCTAATATTAAATAATTATTTGAAGTTACTTTTAATGAAATCATATTTTTATTATCATTATTTGAAATACCTAATATTTCATAATTTTCATCTTCAGCTTCAGCATTAGTATCATTATTAATTGATGTTAATAAATTTATCATAAAAATTGGCGAACTATTAAAAATAGTTGAAGCATTATCTCTTAATGCAATATTATTATACATATTTATAAATCCTTCTTTAGAATCAACTGTTGCTCTATTTTTTAAAGTCATATTATTACCAATTGAACCTAAATCACGTAATGATAAAACGCCAGCATCAGTATATAAACTAGAAATAAATAACATTAAACCATTTGTAAAAACAAAATCATTCATATCTCTTAATATTTTTACTAAAGTTAAATTTGCATAATAAATAGCACTTCCAACTAATTGTGTATCATATGATAAATAAATATTCATATGCTCTTTTACATCATTTGATGTACTAAAAATAAATTTAAGTAAATACCATTTTTGATTATTAATATTCATTTCACGCTCTTTAGATACATTTATTACTGGTATTTCATTACTACCATTTTTCTTTAAAATTCTTATTCTTAATAATTTTGAAAAATTAATTGGATTTGTAACTGGATTATCAACTGCAACCCACATAGTAAATAAATAAGAACTATTTGGTAATACAGGTTGCATTATTTCATAATATGTTAAATCAGAGCTATCTTTTTGACAAAGTACATATTTACTATTTGATGGGTTTTGTAATTCAATTATTTTATTATTACCTGATTGGTCAATATATCCTGAAGCATCTTTCCCATTTGTAAAATCTCCATTTTGAATTATATTTTTATAATTACTATAATCCATTGGTTCAAAATTTTCTCTAAAAGTTTTATGATTTAAAATATCATATATAGTAGTATCATCTTTAATCAATAAATAGTAACATATATAAAAAACTATAATTAAAATAATAATTATGAATAAATAATATAATAAATCTTTATTTTTAAACATTTTTAATACGTGATGTATAATATATATCGTAATATACTCTATTTATATAATAATATATTATTATATAAAAATAATTCATATAAATTATTCTATAAAAATATTTTTTATTTTTATTTTTTATTTTTATTTTATTTATTTTTAATTTATCTTCCAGAACGATAATTAGAAAAAGGATAATTAATATCTAATGGACATACTGGACATGATGAATTTCGTGGATTTCTATTTAATTTATTTTGGTCTACATATATATAATCATTATCTTTATCAATTATACTTTTCCATTCATCATATGCTCGTACTTTTCCTGATGGATAATTATATAAATCTCTTTTATCATTTTTATATTTTCGCTTATTATCTAAACAATTATCCATATTATATTTATTAATATTTGGTGATCCTAAACCGGATTCACCATCATTATATACATTTACATTTACTTGAGGTTGTTTAGCTATTAAAGATGAAGCTAATCCCATCATAAATGGCATTAATTGATTAATATCAATATTTCCTAAACCTTTATTTAAATTATCATTACTCTTTTCTTCTTCTACTTTTTGAGTTTGTTCTGTTGTTGATTTTTGTATTGTTTGCTCTTCTGTCATAATAGGTTGTGAATAAATATTTTCTTCACTTGGTACACTTATATTATTTTCTTCCATTAATATACTTGAATTATTTTCTTCCATTAATATACTTGTATCAACATATTCTGTATCTATATTTTCTTCACTTGATAGACTTGTATTACTATATCCTGTATATCCTGTATATCCTGTATATCCTGTAATATCTAAACCAGTATATGTTGTTGGTTCTGGTGGTGGAGGAGTAGGGTCAACATAAGCAACTGGTACATCACGAGCTGCATCAACAGGTGCTGAAATAACTGTTGTTGTAGAAGGTGTTATTTGTTTTTGTTCAAAAATTGATGTATCAATAGAAGTTGTTGGTTTGGTTGCAAATTTTTTAGGAATAGAAATATGTTCTAATAAATCAGTATAATTTTCCATTAATGAAGGATTAAAAATTGAAAATACTTTAATACTTCCTAAATAAATGAATATAAAAGCTGTTACATATGCAACATATTTATATTTAGCAATTTTTTTTGAATACTTTGCTGCTTTGTTTACAAGTATATATGATAAAAATAATGAAATTAATATACAAACTAAATATAAAATATATGATGAAACCATTTTTTTTTATTAAATTTACTTAAAATAAATTATATATTCTATAATTATTAAGTATAAAAAAATTAAAAAAAATAAAATTAAAATAAAATAAAATTATAGAATATATATATATATTTAAATATGTCAAAAAAATCAAATCAAATTAATAAATTATTAAATAAAACATGCTTAAATAAAAATGATCATAAAACTACAAATATTTATCAAGATATGTATGAAGAAAATACTGGTATTGTTGAATTAAAATATAAAGATTTTACTTATGATAAAAAAACAAAATCTCTTAAATGTAATCATAAAATTTTTAAAGATCTTAAAAAAGGAATTATCATATTTTATGCACCATGGTGTCATCATTGTATTGATATGTATGATGATATTATTGAATTATCAATTAATTATATGAATATTTTCCCGATTGCTGTTGTTAATATTGAAGATTTAAAAAATAAAAATGATTTGCTTACATCTTATGCATATGTTACAAAATATCCTACAATGAAAGTATTAAACAAAAATTTAATACTTGAAAATTATAATAATGATTTAACTAAAGATAATATTACTTATTACATAAATATGAATATGTAAAATATGAATATGTTAAATATGTTAAATATGAATATGTTAAATATGTTAAAAATTATTTTTCAATAAATACTTTAATATACCAATTTAAAAATTGATTTGGTGTTTTAAGAGCTTTAAATTTATTACAACTTATTAATTTTTCTAATGAATTTCTTAAAAATTTATCTGGATATAATTTACAAAAACATACAAAAAAAGTATAAAATCTATCATATTGTTCTAATGATAAATCTAATTTTAAATATTGACTAATTGCGTGATTCATAAAGAAAAATATATCATTATGACGCGTTTTCTTATGTAATTGTATAGCCTTTTTATATGATATTATTGGTTTATTTAAATCTTCATTTACAATATTATGAAGTTCATATATATATTTTTTTAAATTTTCACGATTTATTTCATTTTCTTCAATTGTATAAATATGATAAAAATAATCTATATAATGGGATTTACAAACTGTACACGGTATTAATTCTGCAAATGTTTTATAAAATAAATAATAACATTTTCGTTCACTATCTTTAATAGGTTTATTAATTCCAATACTAAAAGCGTGAAGCATATGCCATGCTTTTGGTCCCCAAACAGAACGTCCTAAATATTTTTTTGTCATATTTTTTTTATAAAATAATAATAATATATTATACTAAATCATTTATAGAAAAAAAATAATTAAATTAAATTCTTATTTTTTAAATATTTTTATTATATAGAAGATTATTATATATTTAAAAAAATATATTTTTAAAATTTATTATAATATGGATGTTGATACTAAAAAAGATTTTATATATTTATTAAATAAATGTTCTATGTTATATATTCATTTAGATAAAAATACAAAGAAAGATGTATTAAATAATATTAAAGAATTTATATTTAAGTTACACGAAACTTTTAATACACATAATGAATTACAAAATTTAAATATACATGAAAAAAAAGAAAAAATATTATGCACTTTAATACCTTATTTAGATAAATTAACTACAAACTTTATGATTGAACATATATGCATTGATGAAAATAAAAAAGAATTTTTAATTAAAGAAATTGATATTTCATCACTTTCTTATGCTCGCAAAATATCACAACAACAACTTGAAAAAGAAGAAAAAAAAGAAGAAGAAGAAGTTAAAGAATCACAACATGTTGAAGAAGAAAAAGTATTAAATGTTGTTAAAGAATATAAAAATGAAAAAGAAAATAATAAAAAAAGTTATTTTCAAGAACAAATAAATAAAGTTACACATAAAATAACAAATCATATTGATGATAAAATGATTTCATTACACGAAGAATTAAATAATTTTTTTAAAACTAAATTTGATTTACTTAATAATGAAAATAAAAAAATATTAGAAAATGCAAATAATGATTTATGTCAACATATAAATAAGAATGAAACTATTTTAGAAGAAAATATTAAAAATAAATTTGAAACACATAAAAATGAAAGTTCTTCATATTTAACTTATGTTTCTCAAAAAATTTATCAAGAAATTGAAAAAAAAATAATTGAATTAGAAAAAAATAATAAAGAATCATCACAATCTTATTTAGATAAAAATTATAATAAAATTCGCGATGAAATCCGTGATAAAATAATGTATGATTTAGAAAGTTTAATTAAAAATGATATTCACTCTAAAATTGATAAATTAACACATATATTAAATAAAAATTTAGAAACTTCCTTAAAAAATGCAACCCAATTAAGCAACGAAGAAATTAAAGAATTTATGGATAATAAAATTCAAGAATATGAATATTTAATTAAAAATACTCCATTTATACTTCATTTTGATAAAGTTTCAAATACTATTAAATTAATGAATAATGAAGAAACTATTTCATCTATAACACTACCATTAATTCAAGGTCCTAAAGGTGAACGAGGAGCTCAAGGAGAACGTGGTTCCATACCAATATTTAAAAATATTGATGTTACAAAAGATGGATATATTTCCGTTATTGTTCAAGATGAAAATAAAAGTTATGAATTAAAATCTGCAAATAAAATAAATATTCCAGTACAAACAGTACAAGTACACGCACCTGCACAAACAGTTCAACAACAACAAAATGTTGGAAAAGAAATAGTAAATGTTACTAAAGTAGTTCATGATTTAAATTTTGATAAATCTCATGTAATGCGTTTAGATTCAAATAATGAACACACTTTAATTATATTAAAATCACTTTCTATTGGAGAAAATTCACATTGCATTCGTCCAAATTCGCTAGCAATTGGTGGTGCTACTACTTTTCAAGAGCATTCTTTAGCTCTTGGACAAAAAAGTCAAACATTATCTAAAAATAGTGTTGCATTATTTGGTAGTACAAGTGGTGAAAATGCATTTGCTTATAATGCTCAAAATGTTCCTTCTAATCAATTTATTATTGGAACAAATAATGATAATATTTATAATATTCAAAAAATAAATTTAAATGCAGAATATATTAATTTAAATTCTAAAAATATTTCTATTAGCGCTTATGATGAAAAACTAAAAGCATTAGAATCTAAAATAGCGTATTTAGAAAAACATATAAATAAAAATGGTAAAGAAGAATCAAACCCATCTTCTATTGGATTTACTTCTATATTCCCTTCAGCATTTGTTCAAGATAAATTTTTTTAATTAAAAAAAATATAATATTTATTAAAAAATATAAAAAATTTAAAATATACTTTTATAAAAAGATTTTTATAATAAAAATTATTATAAAAAATGGTAAGTGAAAATAATAAAAATATTATTAATTCAGCACTTGGAACATTTGTTGCTGAAATTGTTACATTACCAATATGTACTCTTAAAACTGTTTACCAAAATAATAGTACACACACTATTACTCAATCATATAAATACATTTATAATATACATAATTCATATCGTGGTTTTTTTCAAGCTTCCGCTCCAGCAATTATTTCTCAAATTGTTTCTACTTCATCCAAATATAGTGCTTATGAATATATTAAAAGTTTAAGAAAAAAAGATATAGATACACATGTAAATAAAGAACTAATTTTATTAAATAATTCAATTAATGGAATTTTAGGAGGATTAATAGGAAGTGTAGTAACACATCCATTTGATTTATGGAAAAACTTTGTTCAAAGAAATAGTTCTTATATTCATCATGTAAAAAGTAATAGTAATAATATAATCAGTTTTGTTACAATCGGGTTATATCAAGGATATACTGGTTCTATTGGAAAAAATATTGTATTATATGCATCTCTTTTTCCACTATTAGATTATTATCAAACTTTAACAAATAAGTTTTGGTTGGCGTCTTTAGGAACAACTTTAAGTGTAAGTTTTTTAATTCAACCATTTGATTATTATAAAGTTGTAAAAATGGGAAATAATCAAGGAAATGTTATTAAAAATCCATTACGTGGTTTTACTTTACTTTTAGCGCGGTCTATTCCACATTTGTTTATTACAATGAGTTTAACTAAATTTTTAAATAATACTTTTTAATATAAAGAGAAAAAGAAAATATTATATATAAAATGTTTTTATATAATCATAATAAATTACCAAACTATCATTTATATTATTTATTGGGTTTTATAGATGGTGTTACATTTTCTTTAGTAACTTTTTATATGTATCAATCTATTTATAAAATGTTAAAAAAATAAAATAATTAAAAATAATTTCATAAATAATTTCATAAATAATTATTTTTTTTCTAATTATAAAGTATAATAATTAAAAAACAAAATGGCTGGCAATATTTTAAATGTACTTGATCGCAAAGTAGGTGATGTAAAAACTTGGGAACTTTACATCGGTTTCGTTCTTCTCCAAATTATTATTGGTGTTCTTATTTATTTAATCATTTCCGTATTTGACCTTGCTGGTATTAATGGTACTCTTGGTGCTATTGTTCGCCAACTTGGTATGGTATTACAAGCTCAAGCTCCTCAAAAGTGGGCTTCACCTATTATGGCTGAAGTTAAAGAAGGTAAACTTTTCTAAAAGAAAAGTTTCTTTTTAACTAGCTTTGTAAACTCGCGAAGTTAAAGAAGGTAAGTTCTTTATTATTATTAAAAAAATATTTATTATATAATTTATAATAAATACTTAAAAAAATATTTTTCCCCGAACATATTTATAAAAAAATGTTTCAATCATTTGAAAAAATATCTTTATAGAATTGTTCGGGGAAATTATTCTTTATATTACATTTTTTATTATTAACAAATAACTATTTGTTAATACATTTAATATTTTTATAGTGTGGTTGTTAGGTTTACCCTTTACTAGGAGGTATAGTAGAAACCTTAGGTTCCTACTGGCAACCACCGATTTCCATAGGACGGCGCGATACATCAGGTTCAATAGTAGTTTGTAACCAAGGACTTACTTGAACTTGAGGATTAGGAGGTTCCGAACGAAGTTGTAAGTTAGCATTACGAAGATTTTGGCCTACAGTATTAATACCAATGTGGTAACCAGCTTGTAAGAAGTTTTGGTTAGCAAGTGAACCTTGACCTTCAGGGTTTACAGAAGCCCATGTTGACGATTTATCTTGAGGAAGAAGATCTTGAGCAGTTAATTGATCTCCGGCAACACCCATCATTTGAGCATTACGCATATCACGGTCAACAGGGTTGCTCATCATTTCAGGTTGACCAGACATTTCAGATTGTTTCATCATTTGTTGTTCATCCATATTTTCCATAGTTTCTTGGACATCAGAAGTTTCTTTTTGATCAGCTTCATTATCATCATTTTCCATATTATCATTATTTGATTCGAAACCTTCTTTTTTCATGTAATTATTGTAAATTTGGTATACAATATAAATGACTGCAACTACTAAAATAAGCATTAAAACATTTTTAAGTGTTTTGTCAGATGTTAAATTAAATTTAAACATTTTATTTTTAATTCCTATACTATTAATTAATAAAAAAATATTCATATTTTCACTTAAAAAATAATAAATTTATTATTTTTTTAAAAAATAATTTTATTTTAAACATTTTTATAATTTTATTTTAAACATTTTTATAATTTTATTTTAAACATTTTTATAATTTTATTTTAAACATTTTTTTTATTTAATAATTTTACCATTTAATATAAAACGCTTTTTAACTTTTGATGATGTTGAAATTACACTTTGGTCTGATACATTTTTAACTTTACTTTTATTTTTCCTTTTTATATTTTCTTCTTTTATTTCTACATTTTCTTCATAATTTCCTATTATTTTATAATTTTCTATATTTTTTACCATTTCATTATTTTCCATTACTTCATTATTTTCCATTACTTCATTATTTTCAATTACTTCATTATTTTCTATTACTTCACGATTCTCTATTACTTCATGATTCTCTATTACTTCATGATTCTCTATTACTTCATGATTCTCTATTACTTCACGATTCTCTATTACTTTACGATTCTCTATTACTTCATGATTCTCTATTACTTCATGATTCTCTATTACTTCATGATTCTCTATTACTTCATGATTCTCTATTACTTCATGATTCTCCATTACTTTATTATTTTCTATTACTTTATTATTTTCTATTACTTCATTATTTTCTATTACTTCATTATTTTCTATTACTTCATTATTTTCTATTACTTTATATTTTTTTACATTTTCTGTAATTATATTATTTTCTATATTTTGATTTTTATAAATAGTTGAGTGTTCTTTTATCATATTTTCAATAAATAAATCTTCATTTTCTTCTTCTAATATATGAAAATCATCTAAATACCATTCTTCTGTAAATGTTTCACGACTCCATCGTAATCCTTTAAAATATGTTTTTACACTTATATATACTTCTTTATTATTTTCAATAATTTTTTCTAAGGTTTCAATACTTTTATTTAATTCTTTATCTTCTTTATTAATAATAATTTTCATATATAAAATACCTTTTTGTTCATCTATAGGATATCGTGTCATTGTATCTAATGTATAAATATCCCATTTTTTACCATACCAATTTTTTGAATTATTTAATAATATTTCCTTACTATATTCATCAACAGTTTTAATTTTTTTTATAAAAGTATCTATTTGGTCATCTGTATCTAAATCTTGATCTAATTGAACAATTAAATAATTTTTATTTTTAAATTCGTGTTTTGCTTTTAATACTTTTAAATAAGGAGACTTTATTATATATTTATCATTACCATCATTTACATATATATATTTATCATCTAATTCAAATTTGTAATTTAATTTATTTATTTTTTCCTCCATTTTTATATAAATAATTTCTATCTTATTTTATTATAAAAAAAATAGACCCAAAACGCATTTTAATCTTTAACTAATATTTTGCTAATATATAATATAATACCTATTTTATGTTTATTTTCTTCACTACTTTTATTTTCTTCCCTATGATCAAAAACACCAGCCCATTCTAATTTTACTATTCCAAATGATTTTTCAGATATATCAAATAATGTTTTTAAATAATTGTCACTTTTATTTTCATATTCTATCTTTGTAATTACATTGTTTTTTATTTCTTTAATTCTACATTCTATTAAATCTGGTAATCCTTCTTTTTTTCGAAATACACTTTTTAGTTCACCTTCTTTTACATTAAACCGTTCAATCACATACTTTTCTATTTTTTCTAATATTTTTTTTATATGAACATATTGCGTATTCATTTTATTTGTTTCTGGAAATTCTAATCTACACATTATTTTACCATATTCTTGGTCAATTCCAAATGGAATCCCCATTACAGGTGTATTAAATGTAAATAATTCACTATTATATAAAACTCTATAATAATGAGGATTTTCTTCAATATATGAAATATTATTTTTATCAAATTTCATTTATTTTTACCTATTTGTATTTAAAGATTTTATATATAAAAATTAAACTTTTTATTTTTTTATATAAAAAAATTTATGTCTCCTCCTTTACAACCGCTTCTACTTTCGGCTCCTTCACATGTGACACTTGTGATGGAGCCAAGAAAGTTGACTAAACATTAGTTTATTTTATTTATTTTTTTTATATAAAAATATTAGAAAAATGAATGATAAAATAAAAAAATCATTAATACAAGAATCATTTGAATTAATTATTAATGAACTTAAAAAAGAAGATACTCAAAAAAAAATTAAAACATATATTATCGAACCATCTTTTACCTTTATGTTTGAACGGCTTTATCCTTATATTATTTTAACAGCACTTATTTTTATTTTAATTTTATTATTAACAATACTTATTTTATTCTTTTTATTAAGAAATAAATTTTAATTTTATTGAATTTATTTTTATGCGTTCAAAATAAATTTCTAACACTTATTTAGTATAAAATAAAAATGACCTGTGAATCATCTTGCTCATCATCTTCTCAACTTCTTGCTGGCGGTGCCAAAAAGAAACGTCCTTTAAATGCTTGGATGGTTCTTTTACTTCGTCTTAAAAAGGAAAATCCTGATAAATCCTTAAAAGAAGTTATGAAAATTGCTAAAAAGGAATATGCTAAAACAAAAACTACTAGTGGTGGTGAGAAAAAAACAAAAAAGTCATCAACTAAAGGTAAAAAAAGTAAGAAAGTTTCTAAAAAATAAATATGATTAAATTTTAATTTAAAAAAATATATATGATAAATTATTTATGTATATAATATATATAATATATATAAATAATAAAAAGATGTTTTATTACATTCAAAATGAAAACGATGCTAAAAATTTATATGCTATTTTTATAAGTGTTTATAATAATCAATTGTATAAAAATTTATCTGAAAAAGAATTATATGAATTAGTTCAAAAAATATATTTTGAAAAATATATTAAGTAAAAAATTAAAAATTATAAACATTTTTTAATCTTAAAGAGTTTTTAATAATATAAAATATTATATTACTAAAAATGCACCTACCAAGTATTGAATTTTTTAATACAAACGAAATTATAAATACTTATATTACAATATATACTAAAAATAATGAAGAAGTAATATTTAATAAAGATAATTTTGATAAAATAAATTTAAATTATAAAGAAATTAGATGTGTTATAAAAGAGTATATAGCACATGATAAATCTAAATATACAATTGTACTATTTTCAAATAATTATCCATCTAAAATTAATAATAAATTAGTATATTACCATATGACTCAAGAAAAATCGTTAGAAGTATATGGATTTAATATATTAAATGATTTTGAAACCGAATTAATAAATAATATACTAAATGCTTATGAATCATAACTTATCTTTAACAAGAATTCCAGCTTTATATTTTTTATAAAGTATAACTTTATCATCATCGTCTTCATGACTCTTATTTATAGCATATACTTTATATTTTCCATCTAATAATCCATTTAAATAATAACATTTTATTTTTCTATTATTTTTATATTCTTCATATTTACCATCTAATATTCCATCATATATTGTATATTTATATTCATGAGTACCATCTTCATAATAACTTTCATATAACCCATAATGAGCTCCATTTCTAAAATTACATTGAAATTCAATATTTCCATTAGGATAATATAATTGAGCTAATCCATCTAAAATTCCATCTTTATAAGTACATTTAGCACTTAATGTACCATTTTCATAATAATCTTCATATAAACCATCTTTTACTTTATTTTTTAAAGTACATTTATAACTTATTTGTTTAGGATTACTCTTAAAATATACTACTTTTTGTGTAGTTTTATTATCACTATTTTCTGATTCATTATCACTATTTTCTGATTCATTTGAATTAGAATAAGAATCATTATCTGATTCATTAGATGATTTATCGTTATCTAAATAAGCAAAACGATTACTCATTTTTTATAAATATACTATTTATTATATAAATCTTTTTAAGTTAACATATATTATAAAAATTATTTTTATAATATAGATTTTATAAAAAAATGAATCTAAATCATTATTTAACAAATTTATTTCATTTATCTGAATATGAAAAGTTAAAAAATGCTCCATTTTTAATAGTTGATAATTATGATTTTGATTATAAAGTATATCTTTGGTATGTAGCGAATTTTACAAATACAATTGTTATTAAAGAATATGATAATGAAGTAGAAGAATATCAATATGATAATAAAAATGAGAAAAGAATAGTTCAATTAGTTGATTTAAGAAATATTCACTATGGTATTTATGAATTAGTAAACATTTTATTTTATGAAAAAAATTATGATAAATACAATATTTCAAATAAACTTCATATTAAATCAGGAATATTAAAATATTATTATGAATTAAGTGAAAATGATGGATTTCATGAAAAAATAATCAATAAAAAAATGCATATTATGATCGATTATTATAAATTTCAAAATGAAATTGAAAAAATAAAAAGTATTGTATTTTATAAAAAAATATTAGATAAAGTATTTTGTTTTTAGATTTTTATAATTTTTTATTTTTTTAATGATTTTAAGTAAGCGCTTAATATCTTTTTATGTTCATTCTTTTCTTTTTGTGACTTTCTACTATAAAAAGTTACCATACGTGAGGTTGAATATCCGCGCTTTAAATAAGCACTATGTTTATTAATAAATGTTCCATATAATGCATCCCAAGTAGTACACCAATCAGTATTAATACATTTATAATTGCTCATATTTAATATATAATTACTTGAAGAGAAGTATGGACGGGTCATTAAAATACCACCATCTGCGTGTTGTGTCATGCCATAAACATTTCCTGTCATAACCCATTCATAAGCATCTATTGTCCATTCCATAAATATTTTAAAAACATCGTCTGGATTTATTTTTAATAAAAGTAATATATTACCAAGTACCATTAAACGTTGAATATGATGTACATAAGCATATTTTTTGATTGTTTTAATAGCATCATCTACTGGTAAAATTCCGGTAGTACCTTCCCAAAAATGTTTATAGGGTAATCGTTCTGTATGTTTCATAAAATTCATATTTCTAATATATTTATAATAATTTGGTATACTCATTTCTGGATTACCATATTTTAAGGTATACACAGCATAAATATAATTACGCCAACCAATTACTTGACGAATAAATCCTTCAAAAGCGGCAATAGGTACTTTCTTTTCGTATTTTAATACAATATCAAGTACTTCGGAATCAGTAATTAAACCAATGTTCATCATAGGTGATAATACACTGTGAAATAAAAATTCACAATTTTTAATTTCTTTATCTTTATTTTCATTACAATGAATCATAGCATCTTCATAAAGTCCGAAGTATTTAAAGCGTTCTTTACAAAAGTTTTCACACCATTTTTTGGATTCTTCGTATGTTATTGGATAAATAAAATAATCTAATGAACCATAATTTTTGGGAAAATGTTTTTCTACATAACGAATTGCTTCTTGAATAAAAGGATTTGCATTATTCACTTTTGGTAAATCAGGTATTTTAGGACCACTTTTTGTTGGATATGGTTTTCTATTTTCTTCATCAAAAGACCATTTTCCACCAACTGGTGCGCCACTTTTTGTTACTAAAATATTTAATTTTGTTCGCATCATTTTATAAAAGTTCATAAAATTAAAGCGTTTACTCTTTTTGTTATAAAAAACCTCAATATTTTCGTATAAATCAGTACGACTAATTGAAAAGTTTAAAGATGATATGAATTCAATTTTATTTGAAGTTAATTTTAATTCTAAATTATGGTCATTTGGGTCATATGTTTTTATTAAATCGTGTTTTTTATGTAATGATTTATAAAAATTATTAGTTACTTCATTAAATTCAATATATTTTACATTACAATTATGTTTAATTAAATAAGAGTCATAATATTTCATAGAAGCACGGTGATAAGCTAGTTTTAATTTATGAAAAGCATAATCAGTAAAATAACGCGGTTCTTCAATTAAATAAATGGTTTTATAATTTTTTAATAAATCTATATTTTTAAATAAATGAACTGGAAAAATTAAAAATGCATGATTATTCATTTTTACTATTTTTAACTTTTATTATTTTTATAAATAATAAATTAAAAAAATATAAATTAAATAAAAAATAATATAAAGAAATAAAAAATATATTTAATTATAAATAAAGTTACTTTTATTGAAAATGGATAAATTACCACTAACTTCACCTAATTGTTTATATATATGTTTTTGTTGTGTAAAATATAAAACAAATAAAAAATCAGATATGATAAAGCATATAAATAAACAAAAAAAGTGTAATATAGATTATGAATTACAAAATAATTTAACAAAAGAAGAATTATATAAATTATCGTTAAATCATCGTTTTTATTTTTTATTTGATTATAAAAATTTACTTTTTGAAGATTATCTTTATGTAATCAATCATTTTCATGAAAAACTAAATTATATT